>Ga0209185_1000186_pt1 | contig 91488 bp, 70 predicted proteins | sample SidtaG_2_FD_187425 | JGI IMG/M metagenome (GOLD analysis project Ga0209185, IMG submission 187425) | Marine algal microbial communities from Sidmouth, United Kingdom - Sidmouth_Asex2 metaG (SPAdes) (version 2) | ecosystem: Host-associated > Algae > Red algae > Unclassified | place: Sidmouth... | reverse complement strand
AGTCCAACTGTTGTAATCTTCATTATACCCACTCCGCTTTTGTTAAATGGTATGTTTACGCTTCCATTTTGGCCCATTGCGAGGCCGATAGGAAGTGGAGTGGGTTCATACCATTATCCGTGTAGGAACCTGACTAAACTTAATAACGACGAATAAATTGTTTTTAGACCCATCGAAGAAGCGCTTGAGCGTTTACTCCTTTAAAAGATGACTTCATCGTTAATACTTTTTATAAGGGAACAACCATTACAATAAAGTATTGCCTTGAATTTATATCGCTCATGCGCTCTGAAACGAGCATTTTGATTGGTAACGGGTATAAAACTTATTTATGAGACTATTTATGAATTCATATCAAATTATTGTTGGCAGTATGTTAGGTGGAACAGAGTACGTTGCTGAAGCTTGTGAAGAAAAATTAAACGCTTTAGGACATAAAACTCAGCTACATTTAAAGCCTATTTTTAGTGAAATTGAAAAAATAAATACCTATTGGCTAATTTGCACATCAACTCATGGGGCTGGAGAATTACCAGATAACCTGCAACAATTTGCAATCGATCTAAAAAACAGTCAACAAGATCTAACAAAGATCAATTATCTTATTATCGGGATCGGTGATACTAATTATGATACCTACTGTTTTGCTGCTAAAAATATAAATACTATATTAAATTCAAAAGGTTGTAATAGGAAAATACCAATAAAATTAATGGATATGTCGCAAGATATCGATCCAGAAGATCTTGCTCAACAATGGTTAGATGAAAATAAAGATCAATTATAATGATCTTACACAGAAGTTATTCACAAAGTTAACTTAAAATAAAGGCCAATGTGTATAACTCTGTGTTAAAACTATTATTTTCCTATTATTATTCAGTGTATATATTTAATTTTAATTACTCCTGTGGATAAAACGTAGTTTTGATCATAGGTTTAATGTTAGATGATCCAAGGTTATAAACATACTTTAACTTAGCTTAACTTATTGAAAGTAAAAAACTAATATTACTTATCAACAGAAAAAAGCCTACTTAATAAGTAACAATAATAAGATCTTTAAAAAGATCTTATATATATTAAGTAAGATCAACCTAAGATCTTTTTAAGTATTTGATCATTCCCCTGCTCGTAAAAACAAGCTAAAATACGTCCCCTAATTTGTATAAACATTTTAAAAGGTTTTAATTTTATGTGGTATCAAGAATCTTATGACGTAATTGTTGTTGGTGGTGGGCATGCTGGAACTGAAGCTTGCTTAGCAGCGGCACGTATGGGTTGTAAGACATTGTTATTAACACATAATATTGATACGTTAGGGCAAATGTCTTGTAATCCTGCAATTGGTGGTATTGGTAAAGGTCATCTTGTTAAAGAAATTGATGCTTTAGGTGGTTTAATGGCTATAGCTACTGACCATGCCGCGATCCAATTCAGAACATTAAATGCTAGCAAAGGCCCAGCAGTTAGAGCAACCAGAGCGCAAGCCGATCGATTATTATATAAATCTTTTGTTAGACACACGCTTGAAAACCATGAAAATTTAACCATTTTTCAACAGCCATGTGATGATCTTATTCTAGAAAACAACGTTGTTGTTGGTGTATCAACACAGATGGGTCTTAAATTTAAAGCAAAAAGCGTTGTACTAACCGTTGGAACCTTTTTAGCTGGTCAAATACACATTGGCTTAAATAATTATCAAGGTGGTCGAGCGGGTGATCCTGCCAGTGTCAACTTAGCTAAAAGCTTAAGAAATATGCCTTTTAGAATGGATCGTCTTAAAACCGGTACACCACCTCGGCTAGACGCTAGAAGCTTAGACTTTTCAGTAATGCAAGAACAGCCAGGAGACGATCCTAGACCTGTATTTTCGTTTATGGGTAACAAGTCTCAACATCCTCAACAGGTTTCTTGTTATATCACTCATACTAATACAACCACACACGATATAATTCGTGGTGGTTTAGATCGTTCTCCAATGTATACCGGTGTTATCGAAGGTGTAGGTCCAAGATACTGCCCTTCTATCGAAGACAAAATTCATCGCTTTGCTGATAAAGATTCACATCAAATATTTGTTGAACCTGAAGGATTAACAACTCATGAAATCTATCCAAATGGTATTTCTACTAGCCTTCCTTTTGATGTTCAAATGAACTTAGTCAGATCAATTAAAGGATTTGAGAACGCTCATATTACTAGACCAGGTTATGCAATCGAATACGATTACTTCGATCCAAGAGATTTAAAACAAACGCTTGAAAGTAAATTTATAAACAATTTATATTTTGCGGGACAAATTAACGGCACTACCGGTTATGAAGAAGCTGGTGCACAGGGTTTAGTTGCAGCTAGTAACGCAGCAGCCCGTATACAAAATAAAGAAGAACTTATTCTAAGTCGAGATGAAGCCTACATGGGCGTACTTATAGACGATTTAGCTACTTTAGGCACCAAAGAACCTTATAGAATGTTTACCTCACGAGCCGAGTATAGACTACTGCTTAGAGAAGATAACGCAGATATAAGACTAACCGAAAAAGGTTATAAACTTGGCTTAGTAGATCAAGCCCGTTGGAAACGCTTCAATGAAAAAATGGAAAATGTTGAACTTGAACGACAACGTTTAAAATCTACCTGGATCCACAAAGATCATAGTGCAGTAAGTAAAATCAACCCGTTACTTAAAACCCCTATAAGCAGAGAAAATAGCTTAGAAGATTTATTACGTCGACCAGAAGTAAATTATAACGACCTGATTAGTATTGAAGGTTTAGGACCAAAATTAGCGGATGTACAAGCATCAGAGCAAGTAGAAATTCAAATTAAGTATGCTGGTTACATAGATCGTCAACTAGAAGAAATAGCGAAAAAGAAAAAACATGAATTAACATTAATCCCGCACGATTTTAATTTTTCACAAATATCAGGCTTATCAAATGAAGTTATTGCAAAGTTAAGTGATACTCGCCCAGAAACAATTGGTAAGGCATCACGAATTTCAGGTATTACTCCGGCGGCAATTTCGTTATTATTAGTTTACTTAAAAAAGCATGGTTTATTACGTAAATCAGCTTAATTTATATACCTATGAGCTAAATAATTAAATCATGTTAATTGATCAATTAAAAATATTACTTAAACAAACAGATCTACAACTCACTGATCAACAAATAAAATTACTTATCGAGTATGTAGAATTATTAAATAAATGGAATAAAGCTTATAACTTAACATCAATACGTGATCCAGAAGATATGATAATAAAACATATTATGGACAGCTTAATGATAGGCCCCTTATTACAAGGTGAAAACTTTATTGATGTAGGAACAGGGCCTGGCTTACCAGGAATTCCACTCGCCATCGCTTATCCAAACAAAACCTTTATATTACTAGATAGCTTAGGCAAACGAATTACATTTTTAAAACAAGTAACTTACCAATTATCACTTAAAAACGTAACGCCAATACAATCAAGAGTAGAAAAATATCTTCCAGAAAAACCTTTTGATGGTGTTTTAAGTAGAGCATTTTCATCACTTAATGATATGGTTACTTGGTGTGAGCATTTAGTCGCTAAAGATCAAGGTAAATTTTTAGCATTAAAAGGTCAATTTCCATCAGATGAAATTGATAATTTACCCAGTAATATCAAATTAATTAAAAGCCATAACATCATAGTTCCTCAATTAAATGCAGAAAGGCATTTAATTGAACTAGTTAAAACACATTAAAACAATATAACTGAAAAGAATAGAGAGAACTGTGGGAAAAATAATTGCAGTAGCAAATCAAAAAGGAGGGGTTGGTAAAACAACTACATCTGTAAACTTAGCAGCATCTTTAGCTGCAACAAAAAGAAAAGTATTACTTATCGACCTTGATCCTCAAGGTAATGCCTCAATGGCAAGTGGTATTGATAAATACGACTCACCTGCTACTTGCTACGAATTATTAGTTGATGAAAAACCATTTGATGACGTTGTTTTTACTGAAACAACGGGGCTTTACGATCTTATTGCTGCCAATGCAGACGTAACAGCAGTAGAAATAAAACTCATGGAAGTTTATTCAAGAGAACACCGTTTAAAAAGAGCATTATCTGAAGTAAAAAATAGATATGAATACATCATAATTGACTGCCCTCCTTCACTAAATATGCTAACCGTTAATGCAATGACTGCTGCTGACTCAGTGTTAGTTCCAATGCAATGTGAATATTATGCTTTGGAAGGATTAACCGCACTCATGGATACAATTTCTCAACTAACCAGTGTAGTTAATGGAGATCTTCACATAGAAGGTATTTTACGTACTATGTACGATCCAAGAAACAGATTAGCTAACGACGTATCAGAGCAACTTAAACGACACTTTGGTGACAAAGTATACAGAACAGTTATTCCTAGAAATGTACGTTTAGCAGAAGCACCAAGCTTTGGTTCACCAGCAATGTATTACGATAGATCATCAACTGGAGCAAAAGCTTATTTAGCACTAGCTGGCGAAATACTTCGTAAAAATGAAAAGAAAGCGACACCAAAAACTGTAACAAATTAATATTCAAGGAAAATTATGAGTCCAACTAAACGCAGAGGGCTAGGCCGCGGTCTAGATGCCCTACTTACATCAGTACCTAGAGACTCATCTGACAATTCTTCAGTAGACTCGCACGAACAAAGTGAGTTACAAAAACTTCCAATAGAGCAACTTCACCCAGGTAAGTATCAACCTAGAAAAGATATGTCTAACGATGCACTAGTTGAATTAGCTAATTCAATTAAATCACAAGGTATTATTCAACCTATAGTGGTTAGAGTGACAGGTGAACGCCATTATGAAATTATAGCAGGTGAAAGGCGTTGGAGAGCTGCCCAAATAGCCGGTTTAGATCTTGTACCTTGTTTAATTAAAAACGTACCTGATGAATCAGCAGTTGCTATGGCGTTAATTGAAAATATCCAGCGTGAAGATCTCAATGCCATGGAAGAAGCTATTGCACTTGAAAGACTACTTATAGAATTTGAACTAACTCATCAAGAAGTTGCTGATGTAGTAGGTAAATCAAGAACTACCGTTAGCAACTTACTGCGCTTAAATAATTTAAATAGCGAAGTAAAAACATTTTTAGAACATGGCGACATCGAAATGGGTCATGCACGTGCTTTATTAGCCCTTTCAGATGATGAACAAACTAATGCCGCAAGAATAGTCGTTTCAAAAGAACTTAACGTAAGAGACACTGAAGCACTAATTAAAAAATTACAAGAACCAGTAAAAGAGATAAAAGCTAAAGAAGCTGATCCTGATACACAACTATTAGCACAAAATCTATCAGAAAAAATAGGTTCTCAGGTCTCTATTTCACATAATAAAAAAGGCAAAGGAAAACTCATAATTTCATACACTAATTTAGATGAACTTGATGGCATAGTTGCTCGAATTAAGAGTAAATAATTCATAAAATACAACCTATGTGAAAAAATGTTCTTATAAATAAAAAAATTCGCACAATAATAGGGCTATACAAGCCCTATTTTGTTGCAATAAAAACGTAATTAAGTATACTTGCGCAGGCTTTTTAAGGTTTAAAGTAATTACTTTAAACTTAATATATATGTACGAATATATTCGTATAAAACGTATTGATATAATTAGCATATATTAAAGCCAATTAACTAAACCTAAATGAAACGAGCGTTTACAGTATTAATTATATTAATAGTTAACATATGAATAACCGTTTAGCCAAATCATTACGTTTAGACGCATTTAAGCTAATTGCTTTTCAAGGCATTATTGCAGTATTAATTGCGTTAATTATTTTTTTAGTTTGGGGTGTAAATGCAGGACTTTCAGCACTAGCTGGTAGTTTTACTTGTTTACTTCCCAATTTTGTTTTTGCAACTTACTCTTTTAGGTACGCTGGAGCAAGGCAAGCAGAGGAAGTGTTAACCTCGATAAAACGAGGTAACACATTAAAACTTTTGTTGACTATTTGTTTATTCACGCTGGTATTTAAGTATCTTACCATAATGGCAATACCGTTTTTTTGCTGTTATATACTCGTGATTTTTTTGCAATGGGCAGCGCCAATTTTTTTTAATTACTAACTTGTAGGATAAACAATGGCAGAAGAAATTACTCTATCCAGCCATATTCAGCATCACTTAACTAATGCTAAAATGTGCTCGACCGATACAGGTCTTGCCTTTAACAAAGCATGTACCGATAGTGGATTCTGGACATGGCATATTGATACACTCGCATGGTCTATTGGTTTAGGTATATTGTTTTTGTGGGTCTTTCGTAGCGCCGCATCAAAATCAACCGTAGGTGTACCAGGAAAATTTCAATGTTTTATTGAAATAATTATTGAATTTGTTGGTCATAACGTACGTGATACCTTTCATGGTAAAAGTAAATTAATTGCGCCATTAGCACTAACCATCTTTGTATGGATATTCCTAATGAACCTAATGGATTTAATCCCTGTTGATTTCCTTCCTGCATTTGCTGGTTTTGTTGGCGAAAATGCTTTTGGAATGGATCCTCACGACGTTTACATGAAAATTGTACCCACTACCGATATTAACTTGACAGCTGCATTAGCGTTGGGTGTTTTCTTTTTGATGATAGGTTATTCAATCAAAATTAAAGGCATTGGTGGTTTTATTGCAGAATTAACGTTACATCCATTTAGTTCTAGTAATAAATTAGTACAAGTTTTACTTATACCCTTTAACTTATTATTAGAGATTATCGCACTTATAGCTAAGCCATTTTCGTTAGCATTACGTTTGTTCGGTAATTTATATGCGGGTGAATTGATTTTTATATTGATTGGCGCCGTAGGTTTGTGGCAACTACCGTTGCACTTTGTTTGGGCAATATTTCATATATTAGTTATCGTTCTACAAGCATTTGTATTTATGATGTTAACGATCGTATATCTTAGTATGGCAAGTTCAGACAATCATTAATTTTAATAGTTAACTTTAATTTTATAATTTAAACTTTGGAGAAAAAAATGGAACTAGTATTAGGTTTTAAATACATAGCAGTAGCTCTACTTATTGGTTTTGGTGCTATAGGTACAGCAATTGGTTTTGGTAACATGGGTGGTAAATTTCTTGAAGCATGTGCGCGTCAACCTGAGCTTGCACCCTCGCTACAAGTTAAAATGTTTATCCTTGCTGGTCTAATTGATGCTGTTGCAATGATCGGTGTTGGTATTGCTATGGTATTGTTGTTCGTACTTTAATCTTTTGAACAGCTTACTAATTAAGGAGGAGCGGTTATGAATTTAAATGCCACTCTTATCGGCGAATTAATTGCATTTACTGTGTTCGTATTATTTTGTATGAAATACGTATGGCCACCATTGAATAACGTAATTGAAGCTCGCCAGAAAACTATTGCTGACGGCCTTGCTGCTTCAGATCGTGCTGCTAAAGAACTTGGGCTTGCCCAAAAGAAAGCAACAGCACAATTAAAAGAAGCTAAAGCTCAAGCTGCTGAAATTATTGAAGCAGCTAAAAAGCGCGAAACTTTTTTAGTAGAAGAAGCTTCAGCGAAAGCCCAAGCCGAAAAAGAAAAGATTTTAGCTTCAGGCTACGCAGAAATAGAAACAGAACGTAATCAAGTAAAAGAAGAACTTCGTCAACAAGTTGCAGTGTTAGCTGTAGCTGGTGCTGAAAGAATTCTTGAACGTTCAATCGATGCCGCTGCACACCGCGACATTTTAGACAAACTTGTAGCTGAACTTTAAGAGAGGAATGAGCTTATGTCTGAATTGACAACCGTTGCTCGTCCCTATGCCAAAGCAGCTTTCGACTATGCTGTTGAAGCTACTGCAATTGATAAATGGCATGAAATGCTATTTTTTGCTGCAGAGGTTTCAAAAGATGCCACCATTAAAGAATATATTTCTGGCGGGGTATCTACTGAACAAATCACTGATATATTTTTAAAGGTGTGTGATGTTCAGCTTAACAGCAATGGCCAAAACTTTATTAAAATATTGGCAGAAAACGGACGTTTGTTGGCGTTACCACAGATCTTTATTCAATTTAGCGCTTTAAAAGCTGAACATGAAAAAGAGATTGCTGTGGACGTAACCTCTGCTGTTGAATTAGCAGAAGAACAATTAACTACATTAAGTGCCGCGCTTGAAAAGCGTTTGGCTCGAAAAGTAAAGCTCAATTGTATTGTAGACGCGAACGTGGTTTCTGGCTTAATTATTAAAGCTGGTGACATGGTAATAGATGGTTCAGTAAAAGGTAAATTGAACCGCTTAGCAACAACAATGCAATCTTAACGGGGAACAGAGCATGCAACTGAATTCCACTGAAATCGCCGAACTGATTAAAAATCGTATTGAACAGTTTGACGTAGTTAGTGAAGCTCGTAACGAAGGTACTATCGTTTCTGTAACTGACGGTATCATTCGCATCCATGGTCTTGCAGATGTAATGCAAGGCGAGATGATAGAACTTCCTGGCAACCGCTTCGCCATCGCGTTAAATTTAGAACGTGATTCGGTAGGTGCGGTAGTTATGGGACCATATGCGGACCTAGCTGAAGGCGTAAAAGTTAAAAGTACTGGTAGAATTTTAGAAGTACCAGTAGGACGTGGTTTATTAGGCCGCGTTGTAAACACATTAGGTGAGCCAATTGACGGAAAAGGACCTATCGAAAACGATGGTTTTTCTCCTGTTGAAGTAATGGCACCAGGTGTTATCGAACGTAAATCAGTTGATGAACCTGTACAAACAGGTATTAAATCAATTGATGCGATGATCCCAATTGGACGTGGTCAACGTGAACTTATTATCGGTGATCGCCAAATTGGTAAGTCTGCAATTGCACTTGATGCAATTATCAACCAAAAAAACACTGGCATTAAGTGTGTGTATGTAGCTATAGGTCAAAAGGCCTCTACTGTAGCGAACTTAGTTCGTTCTTTAGAAGAGCATGGCGCATTAGATAATACTATTGTTGTTGTTGCCGGTGCTTCTGAAGCTGCTGCTTTACAATATTTATCAGCTTATTCTGGTTGTACTATGGGTGAATACTTCCGTGACCGTGGTGAAGACGCACTAATCGTATATGATGATTTGTCTAAGCAAGCAGTTGCTTATCGTCAAATTTCATTATTATTACGTCGTCCTCCAGGCCGAGAAGCTTACCCTGGAGATGTTTTCTATCTTCACAGTCGCTTACTAGAACGTGCTGCTCGTGTGAACGAAGCTTACGTTGAGAGATTCACTAAAGGCGCAGTTAAAGGCAAAACAGGTTCTTTAACAGCATTACCTATCATTGAAACTCAAGCCGGTGATGTATCTGCATTCGTACCTACAAACGTTATTTCAATTACCGATGGTCAGATTTTCTTAGAATCTAACCTATTTAACTCAGGCATACGCCCTGCTGTTAATGCTGGTATTTCTGTATCTCGTGTTGGTGGTGCTGCACAAACTAAAATTATTAAGAAATTAGGTGGTGGTATTCGTTTAGCACTCGCCCAGTATGCTGAATTAGCGGCTTTCGCTCAATTTGCATCAGATCTTGATGATGCTACACGTGCACAGTTAGAACATGGTCAACGTGTTACAGAATTAATGAAGCAAAAGCAATACAGCCCATTATCAATCGCTGAAACAGCCGTATCTTTATTTGCCGCAGAAAAAGGCTATTTAAGTGATGTTGCTATTGAAAAAGTGGTAGATTTTGAAGAAGCATTACGTTCATACGTGAACAGTGATCATGCTGAGCTAATGGCTATCATTGATGAAAAGGGTGACTATAACAAAGATATCGAAGCGGGTTTAGCAAAAGCGATTGAAGCTTTTAAAGCGACTCAAACTTGGTAATTTAGTTAACCTTTTCGCGGAGAATTAGTCATGGCTGGTGGTAAAGAGATTAAATCAAAGATCGGAAGTGTAAAAAATACACAGAAGATCACCAGTGCAATGGAAATGGTAGCAGCGAGCAAAATGCGTAAAGCGCAGGAAAGCATGGCTGCATCACGTCCATACGCTGAAAATATGCGAAATGTGATCGGTAACATCGCGTTAGGCAATTTAGAATATCGTCATCCATACATGGTTGAACGTGAAGCTAAGCGCGTAGGTTATATTGTTGTTTCAACGGACCGTGGTTTATGCGGTGGTTTAAATATTAACTTATTTAAACAAGTACTCGCAGATGCTGGTAAAAAGCAAGCTGCAGGTGCTGAAGTTGAATTTGCGGTAGTGGGTTCTAAAGCTACGGCATTTTTCAATAATATGGGTGCTAAAATCGTTTCACAAGTTTCAGGCTTGGGTGATAATCCTTCACTTGCTGATTTAATCGGTAGTGTAAAGGTTATGCTAGAAGCCTATGAAAATGGTGAGATAGATAGGTTGTATATTGTGTATAACAAATTTGTTAATACCATGACGCAACGACCAACAATCGATCAACTTTTACCTTTGCCTAAGTCTGAAGATTTAGACAGCAAACACCGCTGGGATTATATATACGAGCCCGATGCTCAAGCATTGCTTGAACAATTATTGGTACGTTATACAGAATCTCAAGTATATCAAGGTGTGGTTGAAAACCTCGCATGTGAACAAGCTGCTCGTATGGTTGCAATGAAAGCCGCAACCGATAACGCGGGTGACTTAATTGATGATTTACAATTGGTATATAACAAAGCTCGTCAAGCAAGTATTACTCAAGAACTGGGTGAGATTTGTGCAGGTGCAGCAGCGGTATAAGCAAAGGTTCTTTGTTTATTTTATTAGTAAATAAGAGCACAAGATTAGAGGATTAAACATGAGTACAGGTAAAGTCGTCCAAATCATTGGCGCAGTTGTGGATGTAGAATTTCCACAAGATGCTGTACCTCAGGTATATGACGCATTAAAACTAACAGAAGGTAACCTTAGTGGCTTAGTACTTGAAGTACAACAGCAACTAGGTGGTGGTATTGTACGTACTATCGCAATGGGTTCTTCTGACGGTTTACGTCGTGGTCTGAACGTATTAAACACAGGTGATAACATCCAAGTTCCAGTAGGAACTAAAACATTGGGTCGTATCATGAACGTATTGGGCGAGCCTATTGATGAAGCAGGCCCAATCGGTGAAGAAGAAAGATGGTCTATCCATCGCGAAGCGCCAGCATACGCTGACCAAGCGATGTCTAATGAGCTTCTTGAAACAGGTATCAAAGTAATCGATTTAGTTTGTCCATTCGCCAAGGGTGGTAAAGTAGGTTTGTTCGGTGGTGCTGGTGTTGGTAAAACCGTTAACATGATGGAACTTATTCGTAACATCGCGATTGAGCATAGCGGCTACTCAGTATTTGCTGGTGTAGGTGAGCGTACTCGTGAAGGTAACGATTTCTACCATGAAATGAACGATTCTAACGTACTTGATAAAGTATCGTTAGTTTACGGACAAATGAACGAGCCTCCAGGAAACCGTTTACGTGTTGCTTTTACTGGCTTAACCATGGCTGAAAAATTCCGTGATGAAGGTCGTGATGTACTATTCTTTGTTGATAACATATACCGTTATACACTTGCTGGTACTGAAGTATCTGCTTTGTTAGGTCGTATGCCATCAGCGGTTGGTTATCAACCAACACTTGCTGAAGAAATGGGTGTATTACAAGAGCGTATTACTTCAACTAAGAAAGGTTCAATCACTTCAATCCAAGCGGTATATGTACCAGCAGATGATTTAACCGATCCATCGCCAGCAACAACATTTGCTCATTTAGATGCAACGGTTGTACTTTCTCGTGATATCGCTTCGCAAGGTATTTACCCTGCAATCGACCCACTTGATTCAACTTCGCGTCAATTAGACCCATTAGTTGTTGGTGCTGAGCATTATGAAACTGCGCGTGGCGTTCAATCTACGTTACAACGTTATAAAGAACTTAAAGATATTATCGCTATCTTAGGTATGGATGAGTTATCTGAAGAAGACAAGCTGGCAGTAAACCGCGCTCGTAAAATTCAACGTTTCTTATCGCAACCGTTCTTTGTTGCTGAAGTATTCACCGGTTCTCCTGGTAAGTATGTATCACTTAAAGACACTATTAGTGGTTTTAAAGGGTTACTTGCTGGCGAATATGATGATTTACCTGAGCAAGCTTTCTACATGGTTGGTTCTATTGAAGAAGCAACTGAAAAAGCTAAAAACATGTAATGAAGCTTGGCGACTCATTACTCAGTATTTACTGGGTAAAATAAGTCGCCTATTTGGAGGTCAACATGGCAATACTTTCTGTAAATCTTAATGTTGTAAGTGCGGAAGAGAGTTTATTCTCTGGTAGTATCGAATCATTACAGATAACAGGTAGCGAAGGTGAACTAGGTATTATGCCCGGTCACGCACCTTTGCTGACCTCACTAAAACCTGGTATGGCACGTATCGTTAAAAAAGGTGGTAAAGAAGAAATTATCTATCTTTCTGGCGGTATGCTTGAGGTTCAACCAAGAAACGTTACCGTATTAGCTGATGTAGCAATACGTGGTGATGACTTGGACGAAGAAGCATCATTACAAGCAAAAGAAAGAGCTGAAAAGCATTTGAATGATCACGGTAGTGATATTGATTATGCTGAAGCTGCCTCTGAACTTGCTCGTGCAGTTGCTCAGTTACGTGTGATCCAAGCCACAAGTAAAAAATAGTAAACGTTAATCTACGTTTTAGTGATACAAAAAGCGACCTTTACAATAAGTAAGTGGTCGCTTTTTTTATGGAAAAATAGTTACAATACAAATATAACCCTTAATCATATTATGGAATAAAAAATGTCACTTTCAGTTGTTATTCTTGCTGCCGGTAAAGGCACACGTATGCGCTCTGCATTACCTAAAGTTTTACACCCAATAGCTAAAAAGCCAATGGTTAATCATGTAATTGATGCTGCTAGGCAAGTTAATGCTGAAAATACCTATTTAGTATATGGTTTTGGTGGGGATGTACTCAAAGCAAAAATTAAAGGCGATGATTTAACATTCGTCGAACAAAAAGAACAATTAGGCACAGGTCATGCGGTAGATATGGCTAGTCCATTTTTAAAAGATGATGAAAATGTTTTAGTCCTATATGGTGATGTACCACTAACAAAAGTATCTACCTTGCATCGTCTTATTGAAGCAAAACCTGAAAACGGAATGTCGCTTTTAACTGTACATTTAGCTAATCCAAGCGGTTATGGGCGAATTGTTAGAGATAACGGTACGGTAATAGGTATTATTGAACAAAAAGATGCAACTTCCGATCAGCTTACAATTAATGAATGTAATACCGGTATATTATTGGCTAATGGCGGCGACTTAAAACGATGGTTATCAAACCTTTCAAACGACAATGCCCAAGGCGAATATTATTTAACCGACATAATTGCAGCAGCACACAGCGAAGGTAAAAAAATAGCAACGGCACATCCTGACAGCGAAATTGAAGTAGAGGGCGCTAACAACAGAGTACAACTGGCCGCCCTTGAACGCGCTTTTCAGTACCGACAAGCAGAAGAATTAATGATTGCAGGCGCGAGCATACTTGATCCAAATCGTATCGATATACGTGGTGAAGTGACTGTTGGTCAAGAGGTAATTATTGATGTTAATTGTATTTTTGAAGGTAAAGTATCAATTGCAGATGGCGCTAAAATAGGCGCGAACTGTATCATTATTGATAGTCTTATTGGTGAAAATGCTGAAATAAAGCCAAATTCTATTATTGAAGGTGCCATTATTGGGGCGCAAGCTTCAACGGGCCCTTTTGCACGTATACGCCCAGGCTCTGAACTTAAACAAAATGCTCATATTGGTAACTTTGTTGAAATGAAAAAAACTGTTTTAGGCGAAGGCTCTAAAGCAGGTCACTTAAGTTACCTAGGTGATACTGAAATTGGCAAAAACTCTAATATAGGTGCTGGCTCAATTACCTGTAATTATGACGGTGTGAATAAATTTAAAACTATCATAGGTGACAATGCTTTTATTGGCTCTAACGCCTCTATTGTAGCTCCTGTAACAATCGGTAATAGTGCAACAACTGCAGCCGGCTCAACGATTGTTAAAAGCGTTGAAGATAATGAACTTGCGGTAGCTCGTGGTAAGCAACGAAATATTGATAGCTGGCAGCGACCCACTAAAAAATAGTTATAAAAAATCTACATCATTTGAAATTATTTTAGGTCGCGTTTAGAAAGAAAGTTTTATAAATCGACAGTACTTGCCAGTAAAGTAAGCTAATAAATAACAAATAAAAGAGCAATGCTAGTCATTGCTCTTTTTTTTTGTTTATTGATATAGTTTCATTTTAAAGTATAATTCTTTCGTTTCGTAACTTTCAGGGTTTCATTTGTCTAAGCGTAATACTCAACAACGTCGTCATACCATCATAACTCTATTGAATTTAGAGGGTGAAGTTAGTGTTGATACGTTAGCCAAAAAATTTGAAACCTCAGAAGTTACCATTCGTAAAGATCTCGCTATATTAGAAAATAGTGGTTTATTACTTAGGCGTTATGGTGGAGCCATAAAGTTGCCTAATGAAATAACAGACAGTAAGAGTGAAAATCTTTCACAGCGAAAAATGGCAATAGCACAAAAAGCAGCTATGATGATTAAAGATCATAATCGTATAATTATTGATAGCGGTCATACTACTTCAGCTATTGTTTACGAGCTTAATAGTAAAAAAGGGCTGGTTGTTATGACTAACTCTTTAGCCATAGCGAATAAACTTCAAACGCTTGAAAATGAACCTACCTTATTGATGACCGGTGGTACATGGGATACACATTCTGAATCCTTTCAAGGCAAAGTAGCTGAAAACTCATTAAGATCATACGACTTTGACCAGCTTTTCATCGGTGCAGACGGTATAGACATAGCAAGAGGCTCAACCACCTTTAACGAACTTATTGGTTTATCGCGTGTTATGGCAGAAGTCTCAAGAGAAGTTATCGTTCTAGTCGAGTCAGAAAAATTTAATAGAAAGATCCCAAACGTAGAAATAGCAATAAATCAAATACATACGATTATAACGGATAATGATTTACCAGAAGAAAAACGTAAACAACTTATTAATCAAGGCGTAAACTTAATTATAGCCGATCAAAATTTAAAATGAGTAAGGAAAATTTATGTGTGGAATAGTGGGTGCAGTAGCACAACGTGACGTAGTAGATATTTTAGTAGAAGGTCTACGCCGATTAGAATATCGCGGATATGATTCGGCTGGAGTCGCTATTGTTGACGACAATAATAATATTAACCGTATTAGACGACTAGGTAAAGTACAAGAACTTGCCGATGCTGTTCACTTAAATCCACTGTCTGGTGGAACGGGTATAGCACATACGCGTTGGGCTACACATGGTGCGCCAAGCGAAATTAATGCACATCCACATGTATCAAGCGATAACATAGCCGTAGTACATAACGGTATTATTGAAAACCACAACGACCTTAGAGTCAAACTTAAAGCTTTAGGATATGTATTTGTTTCAGAAACAGATACCGAAGTTATCGCTCACCTAGTTCATCATGAACTTAAAACTGCAGAAAGCTTATGTGCGGCTGTACAAAAAACAGTTAAACAACTTGAAGGTGCTTACGGTACGGTTGTTTTAGATACTAATGACAAAGACCGAGTAGTCGTTGCGCGTTCAGGTAGCCCACTCGTAATAGGTTACGGTGTAGGTGAAAATTTTATTGCATCAGACATGATGGCATTATTACCCGTAACACGTAAATTTGCGTTTTTAGAAGAAGGCGATGTTGCTGAAATAACGCGGTTTGACGTAAACATTTTTGATTTGCAGGGTAATCCTGTAAAACGTGAAGCAAAAGAATCAGAAGTAAGCCACGACGCAGGTGATAAAGGTGAATATCGTCACTACATGTTAAAAGAAACATACGAACAACCTACAGCGATAAGAAATACCTTAGAAGGGCGTTTTACTGAAAACAGTATAAAAACAGATGCTTTTGGTAAAAATGCTGATGAAATCTTCAAAAAAATAGAACACGTGCAAATTATTGCCTGTGGTACAAGTTATCATTCAGGCATGGTTGCTCGATACTGGTTAGAGTCTTTAGCTGGCGTATCTTGTAACATCGAAATTGCGAGTGAATTTAGATACCGTAAATCTCATGTGCCTAAAAATGCATTGTTAGTAACTATTTCACAATCTGGTGAAACGGCCGACACCTTAGCCGCTTTGCGCTTAGCAAAAGAAATTGGCTACACCTCAAGCTTAAGTATTTGTAACGTACCGGGTTCATCGCTCGTGCGTGAATCTGATTTAGCCTTTATGACAAAGGCCGGTGTAGAAATTGGTGTAGCATCAACTAAAGCCTTTACTACACAGCTTGTTGGCTTGCTAATGATGACAATTGCTATTGGCTCTCATCATGGCATGAGCTTAGAAACTCAAGCAGAAATTACTCGTTCATTACAAACATTGCCAAACAAACTAGAAGAAGTGCTTGCTTTAGCGAGTTCAATAGAAGATCTAGCAGAAGACTTTGCTGATAAACATCACTCGCTATTTTTAGGTAGAGGCGATCAATATCCTATCGCAATGGAAGGCGCGTTAAAGCTTAAAGAAATTTCATATATTCACGCAGAAGCTTACGCAGCTGGCGAATTAAAACATGGTCCATTAGCATTAATAGATGCGGATATGCCAGTAATAGTTGTCGCACCTAAAAACGATTTAATTGAAAAATTAAAATCCAATGTTGAAGAAGTAAGAGCTCGTGGTGGTTTAATGTATGTATTCGCCGATATCGATGCACATTTTGCTAGCGACGAAACGATGAAAGTCATTAACGTACCGCATTGCGAAGATATTGTTGCGCCAATTGTTTACACCCTACCATTACAGCTACTTTCGTATTATGTCGCTATTATTAAAGGCACAGACGTTGACCAACCTCGTAATTTAGCCAAGTCAGTTACGGTTGAATAACAGGGTTCACTCATTTTAAAAAAACTTGTGAGAGAGTAATTAAGTTATTACTTAACAATATAGATCTTTACTAAAACCACTCAAACTATGCTTAATTAACAAGTAAAGTTTGGGTGGTTTTTTTATGTCTGCAAAAAACACTTCAACATTGAAGTTAAAAATGCCAAATGGACTAAAGAAGAACGAGAAGCCGGTTACGGTGGAGGTTATTTTCTGTAATGCTCAATATGTAATGCACAATTAAAACTAAAAATATCTTAGCCACTTTTTTCAATTCATCATTTTTCTGATGCGCTGTCATATATACCCGTTATCAATCAAAATGCTCGTTTCAGAGCGCGTGAGCATCAATGTTTATAGGAAGTAATTCAAGGCAAAACTTTATTGTAATGGTTGTTCCCTTGTAAAAAGCATTAACGACGAAGTGATTTCTTAAAGGTATAAGCGCTCAAGCGCTTCTTTGATGGGTCTAAAAACAATTTATGCGTCGTTATTAAGTTTAGTCAGGTTCACCAGGGATGTAGAACATTAGGGTAACGCAGGAGCAGTTACCGAGAGTAACCATGACATAAACTTAATGCCTTGCATACAGGGATGTCGTCCTTAGATTTCGTCTGGAATTTGAAATCTTTGCCTAAATTGTTTTTAGTTCCCACACAAACCTGCATTTTGAATGGTAACGGGTATATAAACCTTTCCCTTAACGTCAAGTAAACAAAAAATCAAAGAAATTATATAAAGCCTTAAATTTATTAAATTTATTAAGGTTTTTAACAGTTTTATTTTTTTGTGCCATACTAAATAGTTATGTAAATAGATATACGACATTATTTTTTAAGAGAGCTGTTTTGCAAAAAAAAAATTTAATAATTAAATGCTTAGAGCATCAATTTGATGATATTACAGCCTTAACAATTGAAGCGTGCGCAAGTGAATTTTCTAAATTGTGTTTTAATTTTACAGATAAATGCTGGAACAAATCTAAAACTGAGGGAGTGTTATATACCGAAAGTGGTGAGTTTGAGGTTAGTGATTTTGTCATGAATCAAAATAATTTCATTGAAGAATTTGATATACATGACAGTAGTCATTTTACTAACCAAAATATTGAAGTTAATGGCGAAAAAATAAGACACTTCTCAGGGGCTCCATTAATTTTATTTAGCGGAGAAGTCATCGGTGCAGTATGCGTGATGGACACCAAACCTAGGAAATTGACTACCTATCAAAAATCAATGTTGAAGCTCATAGCAAGAGACATTGTTGCACAAATAGAAAAAGTAAATAAACAAAATGAACATAACGAAATGGCTAAGTTTCATAAAGTTCTCAATGATGAATTAGATGAGTTTTTGCATAGTGCTAGCCATGATTTAAAGTCACCGGTAAATGCTATTAAAAATGTGATAGCTTGGATTGAAGAAGATTCAGCAAGCGGAATAACAGAAGATATTCCTAAACACTATCAGATGATAAAAAATAGTGTAGCAAGAATGAATCGTCTTTTGAAAGGTTTAGGTAGTTATACACAAGTCAGTAGAATGGCCAATACAACAGAAAATATCGATTTAAAGGTACTTGTAGATGATTGTTGTAAGGCGTTAGCAGTGACAGATAACTTCAAATTTGAAGTTGATGATTGCTTAATTAAATTACCTAAAGAACATGTGAAAATCATAATAACGCATTTAATTTCTAACGCCGTTAAGCATCATAATAAAAGCTACGGTTTCATTAAAATACACTGCAAATCAGGTGTAAATAATTATGAATTATCAATTACTGACGATGGTCCGGGTATTCCTGCAGAGCAACATATAAAAATTTTCAAACCCTTTCAAACGCTAAAACCTAAGGATGAAATGGAAGGTAGTGGTTTGGGCTTAGCAATAGTAAAAAAAATTATGAAGCTATATTTAGGTGATGTATTTGTAGAATCTACAGCTAAATTAGGTACAACTTTTACTTTAGTTTGGCCCAAGTGGGAACTAAAAACAATTTAGGCACAGATTTCAAGTTCCAGACGAAATCTAAGGACGACATCCATGTATGCAAGGCATTAAGTTTACGTCATGGTTATTCTCGGTAACTGCTCCTGCGTTACCCTAATATCCTACATCCCTGGTGAACCTGACTACACTTAATAACGACGCATAAATTGTTTTTAGATCCATCGAAGAAGCGTTTGAGCGGTTATTCCTCTAAAAGAGGACTTCATCGTTAATACTTTTTACAAGGGAACAACCATTGCAATAAAGCATTGCCTTGAATTGATATTGCTCAAGCGCTCTGAAACGAGCATCTTGATTGGTAACGGGTATAAAGCTGTTTTATATAGGGAAGTTTAAATGAATATTTTATTAGTTGACGATGATGCTATAGACAGAGAAGTTGTTAAACGCGCTTTAAGAAATAACACAGAAGTTACTAGCTTACATGAAGTCTCTTCTGCAGAAGAAGGGCTTAACGCTGTTGAAAATGATCATTATGATGTTTTATTACTTGATTACAGAATGCCGCAGGTTGATGGCATCGAAATGGTGATAGAACTGAGAAGTCGACCTAATTTGGGCGAAACTGCCATAGTTATGATGAGTGCCTCTGATGATGAAGTGCTTGCACTTGCCTGTTTACAAGCCGGTGCACAAGATTTTATTACAAAAGGTGAAATTACCGCAGCAAAACTGAAACGCTCTATTATTCAAGCTCAAAAGCGTTTTGAACTAGAAAGAAAACTCTACAGTAGTTTTTGCCAGGTACGCGAATTGGCAGAAAAAGACTCACTTACAGGTTTGTCTAATCGATATCACTTTGAAGAAGCGCTAAAAGTATCAATAGATAACAATAAGCGTATTCAATCTAATATTGCGTTGTTATTGTTAGACTTAGACCGTTTCAAAAACATTAATGATACTTATGGACATGAAACAGGGGATGAACTTCTTAAAAGTACCACTCATCGCATAAATCAATGTTTAAGGGGTAATGAACTGTTCGGACGTCTTGGTGGCGATGAATTTGCGATTTTGATCACTGGATTAAAATATTCGAATGACGCTACCGCAGTAGGGCAAAGAATTCTTAAGGCACTAGAGGTGCCGATTGAAATAAACGGTCATATTATTCAATGTGGTGTCAGCATTGGTATTGCAATGCATCCACAAAATGCAGATTCGGCAACAGAATTAACAAAATACGCAGATATTGCAATGTATAGAGCTAAAAAGCGTGGGCGAAATCAATTTTGTTACTTTGAAGATGCAATGCAAGAACAATTTTCTCGACACTATCAAATTGAAATACAACTTAAAAAAGCGGTAATAGACCAAGAATTTGAATTACATTACCAGCCAGTGATAAACACCAAAAATAAAAAAATTGTTGGTGTAGAAGCACTTATTCGATGGCCTAAAGCCGAGTTAGCAACATTTCCTGATGAATTTATACCCATAGCAGAAGAGATCAGAGTAATCGACAAAATAGGTGAATGGGTACTTGAAAAAGCTATAAGTCAGTTATCGGTATGGCAGACTAAATATCACAGCAACTTTACCATGGCGATTAATATATCTGCAGTACAATTAGCGCATTCTTCACTGGTGTCTACTATTGAATATATGCTTAATAAATACAAGATTTCTGCTGAACATATTGTGCTTGAATTTACTGAAACCGCATTAATGACTCAAGATGCAACTCATAATCAACGCATTGCTCAGTTAGATGAACTGGGGTGTAAATTAGCCTTAGACGATTTTGGTACAGGCTTCTCTTCATTATCTCATTTACTTAATTATCCTATAAATATTGTTAAGTTAGATAAGTCATTATTACCAAGCAATGAAGTTGAAATAAGGCACTTAGCAATAGTAAAAGGACTTGCTGCCATGGCTAGTACAATTGGTTTACATATTGTAGCAGAAGGTGTTGAAACTCATTTTCAAAGTGACTTGTGTGAAGGTTTACATATTGATGAATTACAGGGGTACTTTTTTGAAAAACCCTTAACAGCAATTGATATTGAAAAAAAATGGCTTCATCAATAACAAACAAAATAATATGACTATAAAATTTCACAAGGAAAATAAAATGCTATATAAGCAATTACTTACAGTGTTAATTTTTTTCATCATAACGTCTACAGTTTCAGCAAATGAAAGTGATTTTATTCAATGGCAATCAGGTAATATACAGTTATTACACGGAGAAGATTATAAATTAGGCAGTGAAAAACGCAATATAATATCGCTTGAGTATGCTAATGGCTGGAAATATGGCGATTTTTTTATATTCGGTGATCAAATTTGGAGTGAAGAAGGAAAATCAACTTATTATATTGAACCCACATTACGATTTAGTTTAAGTAAAATTTTAGATAAAAAACTTTCATACGGCTTAATAAAAGATGTGCTAATTTCAACACAAATTGAAAAACCGAAAAATCAAGATACTAGATACTTAGCTGGTTTTGCACTTGATTTGGATTTACCTGGTGTTAAATTCTTTAAAAGTAATTTTTTTATTCGAGATAACCCTAATTTATCTGGCAATACTTATCAAATAACCTTGGTATGGAATGTCCCGTTTCAAATGGCGGGGGCAAATATGCTGTTCGAAGGATTTACAGATATTGTTGGCGACGAAGGAAGTTCTGTTGCTTACCAATTAATTGTACCTCGTTTGTTGATTGATGCAGGCCAAACTATGGGTCTCAAACCAAATAAACTATGGCTTGGAGTAGAATGGCAATATTGGCACAATAAATTTGGGGTTGATGGCGTAACTGAATCAGTACCGCAATTACAAATGAAATACAATTTTTAGTGAGAAACCAATGAAAACTTTAATAACCATTGCTGCACTTATAATAATAGCATCTACTTTTTCACTTTTGGCGAAAGAGCTTCCAGTAGAAGATAAAGTTTTATATATATACCAAGATGCCGATCTTTCTAATCATAAAGAATCATCTAACGCGATACAAAAAGGCATTGAAGTTGCTTTTAATGAAATTGATAACCAAATTTCAGGGTATAAAATAGCGTTTAAATATTTAGATCATCGTGGCAATGTCGTCAGAAGTAAAAGAAATTATCAACAATTTATTAAAGATCCCAAAGCATTGGTTATATATTCAGGTATTCATTCACCACCATTAATTAAAAATCGTACTTTTATAAACGAAAATAAAGCCCTTACGCTTGTTCCATGGGCTGCTGGAGGACCTATTACACGCTATCCATCTAAAAATAACTGGGTGTTCCGCTTGTCAGTTGATGATACGCGTGCAGGGCCTGTAATTATCGATTACGCCATGAATAATCAACAGTGTAAGTCGCCCCATTTATTACTCGAAGCAACACCTTGGGGTGACTCTAATTTAAAAAGTATGTCTAGCGCATTAAAAAAATATGGCAAAGATATTTCAAAAGTGACGCGTTTTGGTTGGAACCTAAAAGCAAAAGGCGCTCGTCTTGTTTTAGACAAAATAAAGCAAGAGAGTAGTGATTGTATTGTGATGGTGAGTAACGCGATAGAAGGATCTGTAATAGTAAATGAGATGCTTAATCTTCCAAAAGCGGAACGTTTACCTATTGTTAGTCATTGGGGAATAACCAGTGGAAATTTCCATAAAGTTATTAACCATGAACGAAGAGTTGAGCTTGATTTACACTTTATCCAATCTTGTTTTGCCTTTACAGATGTAAATCAAAGTCAGTTTGCTAAAAATGTATTTTCAAAATTAGTAGAACATACCAAAGGTGAAATAGTAACGCCTATTGATTTGAAATCTGCTGTTGGTTTTATACATGCTTACGATTTAACTAAAATACTTATTGAGGCGATAAAACAGTCAAGCCTAACAGGAAACATAATCCAAGATCGTAATAAGGTTCGCCTAGCATTAGAAAACCTCAATACTTCTGTAAACGGGCTAATCAAAACATATAATAAACCTTTTTCAATATTCGATGAAAAACAAAATACTAACGCACATGAAGCACTAAACTTAGCAGATTATTGCATGGGTACATATGGCCAAAATGATGAGATATTAATATCTCATGAGTAACCTAGAGATAAATAAGCTAATAATTGAATAAACTAAGCCAGAGTAAAAAATGATAATAAATAATAAGATTAGCAAGTTTATAAATACTTCAGCTTTACGAATATTCGCTACATTTACAATAAGCTTATTTTTATTAATTATGCTACTGAGTGCTTTTTTTATTATACCTAAAGCCAATCAATTATTTGAATCTGTTCATGCACAGGATTTAAATGCTGAATTGGCATTAGAGGCGGAATTATTCACTCGATTCATTAAAAGCCAGAAAGTCATTATTCAAGATTTGGCCGCTTATCCTAGTTTAACGAGTGCGGTGATGTTGTCTGATGCAAGTGATCGAGTGAATACAGAATTATTCGAAAATGTGGTTATTAGTGGCAAGAAGAGTCGTTTAGTATTACAAAATATTGAAGGCACTATTCTCATTCAAACAGGCAATGAATTAAAAGGGAATTATACTGAGAATCAACCTTGGTTAGAGGATATTTTGTCTGCTGCAATTCCATATCATTTACAGTTATTAGAACAAAAGGATTCAACGATTATATTTAAAATGTCTGTACCTGTTGTTTATAATAATTATGTTGAAGGGATATTGAGCAGTGAAATTTCAGTGTTACTCGAAGATATTTTTGTTAAGCAATCTTATAATAATGTCGCATTTAAATTAGTACAAAATGGCGCAACAATTAAAACGAGTACTGATCATATTGAAATACCACGTGAAAATTCATTAACCCTCCCTAATTCAGATATTATTTTTACTTATATCACAGACGATAGATTGATTGAAGAAGGGAAGCGGTCACTACAAAATATTATTTTAACGGTATTACTTGTTAGTTTTGGCATTGCGTTTTTTTTGTTTGCAATAGTCGGTTATCGCAGCTTACGAAATAAATACACGCTGAAAGCTAAGTCAACAATATGGAGAACCTATTCGATACCTATACTTGTTGGTTTTGTTGGTATTGCTGCAAGTATTACTGCTTATATGATCGCATCTAATCTTAAAATGTCAGAAACTGAAAACGAATTAATTTCTGAAAGTAAAGGAAAGGTGGAAGCACTCAGTAAAAAAATAGACGTGAATTTACATGTTTTAGATGCATTAAGAGCATTTTATAATTCATCTAATTATATTGACCGACAAGAGTTTAATACCTTCATTAAACAGTTAATGGATGGTCGTCAAAATATACAGTCAGTGCAGTGGCTCCCCTCGGTTAAATATGAGCAGCGAGATGTATACAAAGAAAAGGCGAAAAACGATGGGTTGAGTCACTTTTTTATAACAGAAAAAAATGACAGTAATGAGCTTGTTCTTGCTAAAAAACGTAATCACTATTTCCCTGTTTTTTTCGTAGAGCCAATGTTAAAAAATAAGCAAGAATTAGGTTTTGATTTTGCGTCTAATAATAAGTATTTAGCTACTCTTGATAAAGCAAAAAATAGTAGTAAGAAGGTTGCCGCAGTACAAATAACGACGTTCGATGATAATCAAACACAGGCTACAGTACTTGTGTTTCAGCCCATTTATAATAACAATTTTAATATAGGTAAAGTTATTACAGAAAAAAGCCTAAAAGGTTTTGTTTTGTTAGTTTTAAAAGTAGATGATTTAGTTACCGATGCATTAAGAGATGAAGAGGGTAACTTATCTTTATTTATTGAAGATATTTCAGACCCTAAAAATATAGCGGTTATTTATGGTACACGCCCCGTGAATAATTCATTTTTACGAGAAGAAATTATCACAGTTGCTGGAATGAGCTGGCGTGTTCAAACTCACAATAATACGATAAAAAGTCCATTACTTTATTCTGCTTGGTTAGTACTCATAAGTGGTTTAATTTTATCTGCATTAGTCACCTTAGGCATCACTCACCTTATTCGTAGAACAGAGGTCGTTGAGCAACTAGTTGAAAGTAGAACAGCCGAACTCAAAAACAGTGAAATACAACATCGAGCGGTAGTTGAAAATGTAGTTGATGGATTATTAACCATCGATGAGTTGGGCAACATTGAAAAATTCAATATTGCGGCGCAACGTATTTTTGGCTATAGAGCCGAAGAGGTGATTGGAAAAAATATTAACATGTTAATGCCATCAACAACCCAAGACGTCAATGATAAATTCTCTGACTATCTACAAACCTATAGCGATACAGGAGCCAAAAAAATAGAAGGCATTGGTAACAAGGTTGAGGGTAAACAAAAAAATGGCACTATTTTCCCTATAGAACTTTCTATTAGTGAAATGGAACATGATAACCGAACTAAATTTATTGGCATTGTAAGAGATATTAGCCAGCGTGTTGAACTGGAGATAGAACGTGAAAAATTTGTTGATAAACTCACCGATTCTAATGAAGAGTTAGCACGATTTGCTTTCGTGTGTTCACATGACTTACAAGAGCCTTTAAGAATGGTGCGTAGTTTTTCAGAAAAACTTCAAGACCATTTAATTGAACAATTAAATGACGATGCTAAAGGTCAAAAATATTTCGATTTTGTTATTGATGGCGCATCAAGAGCCCAAACATTGATTACCGATATTCTTGCTTATTCAAGTATTAGTAGCGATCCCCAGATACTTGAAACAGTTAATATTGAACGCATTATAACGGTAATTAAAAATAATACCTTCAATGATTCTAAGGAAAGTAAAGGTGAAATTACCTTTGACTCGTTACCTGAATTACAGGGGAATAAAACCCAGCTATATCAATTATTTCAAAATTTAATCAATAATGGTTTGAAATATCAAAATTCAGATACAGTGCCAAAAGTACATATCAGTGTTGAAGATACCGGTGAGCACTGGATCTTTGCGATTAAAGACAATGGTATTGGTATGGAAGAGCGACATTTAAGTAAGATATTTGAAGTATTTCAACGCTTACATCGAAGAAGCAAGTTTGCGGGTACAGGTGTGGGTCTTTCTATTTGTAAAAAAGTGGTAGAGCGCCATGACGGCATTATTTGGGTTAAGTCAGAAAAAGGCATAGGCTCAACCTTTTATATAAAATTTATTAAACCAACTAACGTTGAGGAAAAATAATGACAAAAGATGTTAGGTTAGCAGAGATTTTACTAGTTGAAGACAACGAAGGCGACATAGAGCTTACTCGAGAAGCTTTTGATGAAGCTAAATTTCGTAATAATCTTCATATTGCTGAAGATGGTGATATAGCACTTGATTACTTATTTAAACGTAATGGTTATGAAGATGCGATAAAGCCAGATATTATTTTATTAGACTTAAATTTACCTAGCACTGATGGAAAAGAAGTTTTAGAAAAAATTAAAGCGGATGTTTCTCTTAAACGAATTCCTGTAATTGTATTGACGAGCTCTAATGCCGATAAAGACATTGTTGAAAGTTACGATTTACACGCTAATTGCTATATTGTTAAGCCCATTAATGCAATAAAATTTATTGATGTTGTAAAAAGTGTTGAAAATTTTTGGGTTGATATTGTTTGTTTACCTACAAACTAAAGCCTATCTACAATGGAGCTTGAAATGAGTACTAAGTTAAAGCATCAATTAGAAAAAACTCAAGAAGATTTAGCTTTACTTAAAGCCGAGTACGAGGAATTTGTCTATATTGTTTCTCATGACCTAAGTGCTCCTTTAAGACAAGTTGAAGGTTTTGTTGAAATTATTACAGAAAAGCATGCTGATAGTTTTGACGATAAAACAAAACGCCATTTTGAGCTTATTAACAGTGGCACCTTTAAAGCTAAGCAAATATTAGATGCTATCACTCGTTATTCAAGAATTAATACTGTAATAGAACCTTATACATTGTTGGATCTTAATGTTGTAATCGACGACTTAAAGAATAATTTATCATCATTAATAAATAAAAATAACGCATTATTTACTTTCGATACATTACCTAAAATTCAAGGAAGTAGAGAGCAAATAACAAAAGTATTTGAGTGTCTCATTCATAATGCGTTAACTTACCAACAAGATGGTAATCAACCTGTTATTAAGCTTAGTGTTAGTGATAAAGGTGATGTTTGGCAATTCTGTATTAATGATAATGGTATAGGCGTAGCAGATAACAACACAGATAAAATTTTTAAAGTGCTTAGGCGTGGAGTCTCAGATAAAAAATATGCCGGTATGGGCATGGGACTCTCGATATCGAAGAAAATAATACAAAAACATCACGGTGATATTTGGCTAGATGCAGGACTGGAATGTGGCGCTTCTTTTTATTTTACAATTGCAAAGGACTTGCAGAATGACCAATGAGATCAATATTCTTTACGTAGAAGATAATGAAGCTGATGTAGAGTTATTAAAAATGTCTGTTGAGAGATACTGTTCATCACTTAATATTGTTTTTACTATTGCTGAAACTGTCGAAGAAGCAAAAGAGTTTTTTGATATAAATAAGCATGTTATGGCCTTGATCGACTGGAACCTTCCTGACGGTGAAGGCGTTGATGTTTTAAAATTTATACGAGAAAAAAATGCAGATCTTCCTATATTCCTTTTAAGTGGAGTATTAACTCCCAAACATTTAAAAGTGGCTAAACAATTTGACCCAACAGGTTTTTTAGAAAAAGATTACGATAAAGCTTTTATTGATAATATACGTCGTAATATTGAAACTGCATAATCTATACCCGTTACCAATCAAGATGGTCGTTTCAGAGCGCCTGAGCGTCAATGTTTATGGTAAGTAATCAAGGTAATACTTCATCGTAACGGTCACTCCCTTAATAAGAAGTATTAACGATGAAGTCATATTCGAAGGAATAAACGTTCAAGCGCTTCTTCGATGGGTCTAAAAACAATTTATTCGTCGTTATTAAGTTTAGTCATGTTTCTACAGGGATGTAGAGTATTAGGGTAACGCAGGAGTAGTTACCGAGAATAACCATGACATAAACTTAATGCCTTGCATACAGGGATGTCGTCCTTAGATTTCGTCTGGAACTTGAAATCTGTGCCTAAATTGTTTTTAGTTCCCACACAAACCTGCATTTTTAATGGTAACGGGTATAGATACACACCCGTGTATGCCATTGAGTGAAAAGCTATAATAAGTCCTATTGATTTAAGTTATTTGTTTAAAACAAACTTACAACAATTTAATTAAGTAAAATTTACAGCTGTTAACGTAATTTTTACATTAGGTTTATAGATATATTGTCTTGAACTATGTTGAATATCGAGATTTTAAGTAGTAAATATAAAATTACATATCAGCGTAAACTAGCTTGTAGAAAGGCTTACAGCATCATTTTATAAAATTTAAAGCACCTTAGTTGATACTTTGGCTCAGCAGTTGCTTTATTAAATATGATTCTAAATCAATTTTTATAACTAACAAAATAAGGAATAATTATGAGTAATGTTATTACAGGTCTATTCGATAATTCATTAAATGCAACTATGGCAGTTTCAAAGCTTGAAGCTATTGGAATTACTTCAGACGAAGTAAGTGTTGTTGCTAACGACTCTTATTCCAAAGAAGATTTTGCCGTTGATGAAGGCAACAAAGCTGCTGAAGGCGGAATTATTGGTGCAGCTTCAACAGGTATTATTGCGGCGCTAATTGCTGGCTTTACTACTGTAGGCGCCGTTGCAACGGGTGGTGCTGGTTTGTTGGTTGCAGGTCCGATAGTAGCCGCATTAGCAGCAGGCGGCGCAGGGGCAGCTGCAGGTGGCACGATTGGGGCAATAATTGGTGCCTTTATCCCTGAACACGAAATTAAATATTATGAAGACGCTATAGATAAAGGCTCTATCTTAATTGGAGTGAAATACAATAGTGATAACAAAGATAAGATCAAAGACATCTTTGAAAAAGCCGAAGCTAGCAAAGTTTCAACTGCTTAATAATTAAAACTAATTTAACAATACTTAAATACTTAGGAGCGACATCTTTTATATTAATTAATAGCGAAGTTGCTCAATTCCCGCTAAGTATTTATAAACATTATTAGATTAGTCAAAAAAACCAGTAGCTGTGCTACTGGTTTTTTTATGTATAAAAATAAAAAAATTGTAAATTACATTTTATTTATTCGCATATATTAATACGCCATAGCTTGGCATAGTGATCGTTTCATTAGCTTCTTCAAACATTGACGTTTTAATGCCATCAGCCCATGCAAAAGTACATTGCATATTTTCGGGTAAATTAGCTAAAACATAATCTTCAATCGTTGCATTAGACAAGTTTAAATAAATATAAACTTGTTCGTTTGCATTGCCGTTTGAACGGCGATAGCCAATGATTTTATTATCATCATCACGGTGTATTATTTCTGTTTCTGAACCTGTTAAGCCAGCAGTTTTTCCATTTTCATTTTTACGTAAGCTAATAAGGTTTTTGAAAGCTTCAAAATATTCAGGGAATTTTTCTTTTCTCTCCCAATCGAGTTTTGTATTATCATCAAACCAACCAGATTCTTTTAAGTCTTGGCCCTGAAAGATCATAGGTAAGCCAGCACTAGTAAAAACTAAAGTAGCTGCAAGTATGCCCTTTTGCTCAGCAAAATAATCATTATCAACATTACCTGGGGCAACTTCTTCAACAATTCTAGATTGACCATTTGCTACTTCGTCATGTGATTCGGTATAAACAATACGTGAATAAATATTACCGCTATAAGTGTGCTGTAATGCGCCAACTATTGCATCAAGGTTTACATGCTCATCGTTAGATTCAGTTAACGCTTTTCGAATAGGGTGAACAAACTTTGCATCCCATTGTGATGTATAACCACAGCCTCCATCTTGTATAGCATTGGTAATAAAATCATGCTGATGTAAATCTTCTGCAATACTCATTTTTCCTGAAAATTCAGAGGCAATTATATTATTAATGCTTTGAATTAATTGGTAAGCCTCAGGAATGTCATCACTGCCATCATCAGCACCAGAAACACTACGCATAAAAGGAACCATGTCCATTCTTAAACCATCAGCCTTAAATTCGCGTAACCACATTATTGCGTTATCTCGAATGTAATCTTGTACTTCTATTCTCCCATAGTCAGGGCGTGTTTCTCCCCATGGAGTGGCGCTGCGATGATCATTATAAAAGTAAATGCCGCCTTTTTCGTTTTCACTCCAACCATCAAATTGCCATATATCTAAATCACTTGGACCAAAATGGTTGTAAACAACATCAAGAATAACGCCAATACCGGCTTGGTGCGCGGCATCAATAAATCGTTTTAACCCATCTGGACCGCCATAAGCCTCTTCAACCGCATAGGGATATGCAGCGTTGTAACCCCAGCTTATATCACCAGCAAATTCGTTAACGGGCATTAACTCAATAGTATTAATACCAAGCTCTACTAATTCAGGTAGTTTTTCAATTGCTGAATCAAAGGTGCCATGTTCTTCTGATGTTCGATTAAATGTACCAATATGTAGTTCATAAATAACACGTTGATGTATGGGAGCTAACTCAAAGTTAGCAACTTGCCAATTAAAATTATCATCGTAAATTATTGAATTTCCAACGCTATTGGTCATTTTTCTAGCGCGAGGATCGTTTTTACTTAGCCCATCACCCTGCTGAGTTTCAATATGAAATTTATACTCATCACCATTTTGAGCCTCTTTGATATTTACAAACCACACCCCGTTATCGGTAGCATTCATAAGATGAGAGTCAGTCTTCCAGTTATTAAAACTTCCTGTTAATGCAACTGATTTAGCATGTGGAGCCCAAACTGAAAATTGGTAACCTTCTTCAATTTTAACAACCCCTAAAACCCCTTGATAATTTGACATGAATAATAATCCTTTTGTAAAAGCTAATATAAATAAAGATGTGGAAAATGTTGTAAAAAGAGACTAGATGATTGAAATTTTTAATATATTATCAATGATCAAGTTCAGCTGAGCAACTATGATGCCAGAGAGGTTGCGATTACTACCCTCACGCTATTTAGTTTGTAGTTAAAGTGTAAATTAAATGTACAGTGTGCAACATAACAATATTTTATCAATTGGTAACGGGTATAGACATTAAGTAGAATGTTTGAAAGTTAAGGGTTAAACAGAAGCAATGAATTACAACGTGAGTTCTACATTTATCTTTATGGTTACGATGAAAAGGTAGTAAACATAAAGGTCAATATCAGTTCATGTTAGTATTTTTTACATTTAACTCGGTAACCTTTACAGATAACAATTAATTATTCATTTAAATTTACTCATAAATTCTTATTCAAAATATAAGTGCAAAAATAATTAAATCTACTCTAGCAACCGTATAGTAAAGGCTTTAACCAACTTAGAGTAACTAAATCTTATTCAAAATAAATTTTGGTCTAGCGATTGCAAAATATTCATCGACTAAACAATTATTTATCACTATTACAAATAAGGAATTTATCATGAGTAAGGTAATTACAGGATTATTTGAAAGCCCATTAAAAGCGACTATTGCAACGTACAGATTAGAGTCAATTGGCGTTACACAAAACGATATTAGCGTAGTAGCCAATGATTCTTACTCAAAAGAAGACTTTGCGCTTGATGAAGGTTCAAAAGCTGCTGAAGGTGGCTTAATTGGTGCAGCCTCAACGGGTATAATTGCAGCGTTAATTGCAGGCTTCACAACTGTAGGTGCTGTTGCAACGGGTGGTGCTGGGTTGTTAGTAGCAGGTCCATTAGTAGCTGCTTTTGCAGCAGGTGGTGCTGGCGCAGCAGCTGGTGGTGCTATTGGTGCAATTTTAGGTTCATTTATTCCAGAGCATGAAATTAAATATTATGAAGACGCTATTGAGAAAGGCTCTGTGCTTTTAGGTGTTAAATACACTAGCGACAACGAAGACGACATTAAAGACATGCTTGAAAAAGCTGGCGCGTCAAAAGTATCTACAGCATAGTTTTAATAATAGTTTTAATAGATTATTACGTTACGCTTAAGGTGCTCTCATTTAAACAGCCTTAGGTTGACTAATGTATAATAAACAAAGCCATTTACTGTTCAGTAAATGGCTTTTTAATGTGCGTAGTTATACCCGTTACTAATCAAAATGCTCGTTTCAGAGCGCGTGAGCGATATCAATTCAAGGCAATACTTTATTGTAATGGTTGTTCCCTTATAAAAAGTATTAACGATGAAGTGATTTTGCTCAAGCGCTTCTTCGATGGGTCTAAAAACAATTTATTCGTCGTTATTAAGTTTAGTCAGGGAATAACCATGACATAAACTTAATGCCTTGCCTAAATTGTTTTTAGTTCCCACCGAAACATGCATTTTGAATGGTGACGGGTATAATTATAAATTTTATCTAATTAAATACACCAATATAAGATGGAATAGAGATATCAAGTATCATTTCTGTACTAGTTAGTAATCCTGTCTCGGTATCTCGCTTTAACACGTTAATTGTATTAGAGCGCTGGTTGGCAATTAATATATAGTTTTGATTAGCAGATATCGTTATATCTCTTGGCCAATCCCCCAAAGTGGTATGATGTTGTATCAACTTAACTTTTCCAGTATTACTTACTCGCAAAACCGCTAATTTATTTATACCTCTTATTGCAGCGTAGATAAATCGACCATCATTAGATATTTTTATTGCCGAAGAAATACTTTCTATAGGCTGTTCATTATTTTTTTCATCAATAATTGAAATATACTGAATAGGTATGAGTTTACCGTTAGTTTTATTTTGAGTGAAAACCGCGACTGAGTTTGTAAGTTCATTTACTACATACACCCAAGGTTTTTTAGGATGAAAAACTAAGTGTCTTGGACCATCGCCGGCTCTTAACTTAGCAGCAACTTCAGGTACAAATGATTTGTTATTTGAATTAAACACTTTTATTTCATCAGTGCCTAAATCTATGGCATATAAGTATTTACCTTCATTACCCCATGAAACAAAATGCATATGTGATTGTGTTTGCCGAGCGCTAGGACCACTACCTGTATTTTTAAAGTAGCCGGCTTCGGATAACAGGTTGTTTTTTGACTCAATAGCAAATAAGTGCACATCGCCAGTACCATAATTGGCAATTGCAAGTTGATTTTCTTGTGGATTTAGAGCGATATGACATGCCCATTTACCTAAACCTTTTATTTGTTGCCTCAATTCATATTTTTTTAAATTGGTATTCCAAGCAAAACGGTCAATACCACCAGAATCATCCCCTGTGGCAGCGTATAATGTTGATTGATCTTTTGATAAAACTAAATAAGATGGGTTAACAGCTGTAGCGACTATGCCTTCATTTATTAATAATTGTTTTTTTGAATTTAAAGATATTTTATAAACCCCTTCACTCGAATCATTGGTATAGGTACCAATTAAAAATTTTTCTTGATTATTTACTGGGGTTTCTTCAATTGTTTGGGCTGTATCAGTTGTTAAACAACCACCAAATAAAAAAAATGAACTAATCAATATCAGTGGTAAAGTATTCTTCGTTATTAAAGCTATTAATGTCATTGAGGCACCTAGTATTATAAGTAGTAAGTTCTTATTAATAATGTTTTATGTAAATATACCCTTTAGCGAAATACTTTAGTACATAAAACAAACGATTTATTTTCGGTATTTTTCATAATTAGGGTAAAAGGCTAAAGAGTCACACCAGGTACTAAAATGGCTATGATTATATAAGTTACTCGTAGCTGCAAACCAAATTGATGACTTAAATGGATTTAAAACAAACTTTTTTTTATAACCATCAATGGCAACATAGCATGCTAGCGTTAAATTTGTTTCATTAGTCATTTTTACGCGCGGGATCCCTTGCGCATCAGTACCATGCTGAATGCTGGTTTTTGGTAATGCATCAACCGTCAAACAAAAAAAACTTAAGCACATAAAGAAAACCTTTCCTATTTTTATCATTATATTTCTCATATTTTTAATATTTACTATTGAAAGCATCAATAGCTGTCACCATAACATTTATACAAAATTAATATAGGCTGCTATCTTTTTATAAAATAAACAGTAGCAATAAATAATAAAAGAGAAAGAAAATGGCTAATAATGTTCCAGTAAAAAGCGATAAGCATAAAAACTTAAAAGTATCATCACAACGTAACTTGGCACATGTAGCCGATCAACATATTGCGCCAGTTAACGCTTTAGAATTTTCTCAAGCAGCAACTAGTTATCCAATTGTTATGGTTAAAGACCCAGAATCATCACGCTACCGTAGTGTTGTTATGTTAGGTTTAGAGGCAAATGAAAATTTATACTATAGTGAAGATAAATGGAGTGCTATTTATGTTCCTCAGGGTATTTCAATGGTTCCTTTTGGTTTAGGCTTAGATCCTGAAAAAGAAAAAACGTTAACCGCATGTATCGATTTAGACAGTCCATTTGTGGGCGAAGATAAAGAAAATGCACTTTTTGACGCTGAAGGTAAAGACACTGAATTTTTCAAAAACATTCAAGAATCATTAGGGCGCTTATATGAAAGTGAAGTAATGACTGAGAAATTCGTAAAAGAATTAGAAGACAATAACCTAATAATGGAATTAGAACTCAACATAACTTTTAGTAATAACCAAACTAAAAAATTAGTGGGTTTGTATGGTATTAATGAAGAAAATCTTGCCAGTTTATCTGATGAAAAAGTGTTAGATTTTCATAAACGCGGCTTATTTATTCCGATTCATGCAATGTTAAGCTCTATCGCTCAAGTTAATCGTTTAGCGCAATTACGTAACCTTAGCAGTTCAGAGCAAAAAATTGCAGGCATTCGTTTTGCTCCTATTGTTGCTGAAGAAGAAAAAACTAAAAAATAAATATACCTAGCTATTTTAAAACTTAATTTACTGTAATGAGATACTCGTTATTATTCAAGACATTCTCAAACGAGCATCTTGATTGATAACGGGTATATAACTCTTTACAGTATCACTGGCCTAACATTTGTTACTCTTAAGTCACTATTTCTATAGTTTAGGGGTAAAAAATTTTTTATCAAAAATCCCATCTTGCATTTTGATTAACACATTTTCTTTAACAGATAGGTTGACCTGTGTTAGTTTAAGTAAAATATTTATGTAAGATGATTGAGAGATGTATGACACAGCATTCAAAAATGCCTTTGGATATAGAAGAAAAAATTCAAAGCCTTGCTGGTGATATTTATGTTCAAATTGAAGATAAGGTTTCAGCCTTCGTTTCAACCTACGCTAAACCCTTAGAAATTACGAGCGATGCAGTAGAAAACCATTCAATTTACCAATCGCTGCATGCTGATTTTACTCAATTAAAAAAAGAAGTTGATCAAGCAAAGCTATCCAATAGCACTGAAATAGCATCCTACGAAAAAAAAATTGCAACACTCACCACCCAAGTGGAAAGTCATAATGATGCAGCTAACAATGGTAAACAGCTAAATTCTGCTAAATTTTCAGACACCGAAAAAGCTTTAAAAGAAAAACAAAACGAGTTATCTACCCTATCAGACAGCTATAAAAAACTCAGTGAAGAACATGGAAGCCAAACTGAATCGTTAGCGGCTACTAATAAGCAACTTGAAACATCTCTTAGTAAAATAAAAATCCTGGAAGCATCTGAAAAAACCATCATAAAAAATGATAACGCTAAAGCAGCTACTTTATCAGCTCAAAATGATCAAATATCTGATCTTACCCTTAAACTTAAGAATATAACTAGCGAGTTAGATAACCTCAAAGCTGAATATTCTCAACAATCTGTGTCCTCTAATAAGCAGCTTACCCAAGAGTTAAAAACTGTTAAACAACATAAAAAAGAAATAACAGACTTACAAAAAAATATAACACAAGTAGAAAAATCGTTAGCCTCTGAAAAAGCAATTGTTAAGCAACTGACCAGTGAAACCTCAACCTTAAATCAAAAACAGACTGAACTTAATTTGAATATTGAGTCACTTCAGAAAAAACTAGTCGTATTAAATGAACAACTGACCTTAAGTGAAAATTCTAAAAAAGAAGCCGAACGTTTACTTAATATAGAAAGACAACGCCATGGTAAACAACAGAGTAAACAGTTATTAGAAATTGACGGCTTAAAGAAAAATATTGATAACCAAAACAACGAATTAGCTATACAAGTTTCAACAAATAAACAAACGATCAAAAAAGTAGAAAAATTAGATCAGGAAGTTAATACTTTAGAAAAAGAGAAAACACAGCAACAACAAAAGGTAAACGATCTTGAGAAAACTCATCAACTTACTTTAGACGAATTAAATAAAAATCTTAGCCAAAATCAAGCAACAGCAAAAATATTTGAAGAAAAATTTAATCAACAAAAATCAGTATTAGCCAAACAAACGAGTGATCATCAAGATTTATTAGATAAAAACAAAAAAACAGATACCGCATCTTCAAAACAAGCCGCCGAATTAACTGATAAATTAGCACTATTAGAAAAAAATGTTATTGAGTTAACAGCACAAAATAAAATGATATCAAATAATTACAAAGCGGCAAGCGAGTCAGTTGAAACTTATAAACAAGAAATTAACACCTTAAAAGAAAAATATAGTAACGCAAACTCAACAGCTGAAGACATAAAAAAACGTGTTGAAGTAAATAAAGAAAAACAAGAAAGTGAGTACAATAAAGCCCGAGATACCATAAAATACCTACGTGATGAAAACTTAGAGCTACATACTCAACTAGACCATAAAGTAACAGCGCTAGAAGATAAGCTACGCGAATATCGTTTACGTTTTGAGTATGCCCAAAAGCAGTTAAATCAAAAATAACGCTTAGTTCATTAGCCCTAAAACTATTACTTTATACCCGTTACCATTCAAAATGCAGGTTTCAGTGGGAACTAAAAACAATTTAGGCAAGGCATTAAGTTTATGTCATGGTTATTCCCTGACTAAACTTAATAACGACGAATAAATTGTTTTTAGACCCATCGAAGAAGCGCTTGAGCAAAATCACTTCATCGTTAATACTTTTTATAAGGGAACAACCATTACAATAAAGTATTGCCTTGAATTGATATCGCTCACGCGCTCTGAAACGAGCATTTTGATTGGTAACGGGTATAGTGGCTATAAATTTTACTCTTACTACCTAATAATGGAATAACCTTTGTCGACACCTTTTAATTTTGATGATTTAAGCCAATGGCAGCAAATAGCCTTTAGTGCTGCTTTGTTAGAGCGCATGCTTCCCAATTATAAACTTTTTTCAGAGGCCACCGAATTTGGCGAGCATTCTGTTTTACGTAACCAGTTAGATACTGTGTGGCAGTGGCTAGATAAAAATAATCGCTGCAAAATAAATTATGAAGCCCAATTAACTAAGCTAGAGCCACAAATACCAGAGCCTGAAGCGTTTGATTATTTTGGTGTGTATCCTGCGTTAGATACTTGTATGGCGATGGTATCAATGTTTCAAATTATGCAAGATGCAAGCTCGGACGGGTGTATCAATGTGAGTAAACTTTCTGAAAATAGCGTAGTTAAATACATTGAGCTGATTTTGAGTCAAGAAATTGAGCAAAACTTAATTACAGATGAGCAAATCAATTCGCATCCACTAATGGAATGGGAACTCGCAACTCAACAAGAGCTTTTCAATTACATTTGTATCGCGCAAGAAAATAAAAAATCCTGCCTACATGCAAAATCTTTAGTCCTTGAAGAAGGGCTTTCTAACCTCGGTATTGAAATTTAAAAATATTCCTATCTAAGGAAATTGAGATCTAAGGACATTGGTACAGTCTATAAGTAACTTGTCCGGCTGTTTTTTCTTTCAATAATAACCAATCATTTGGGATCGTGGTAATTGATTCCTCACTTTCCATTTCAATATAAATTAAAGCGTTAGATTCTAATAACCGCTTATTTACTAAACTATTACTTAATAAATCAATCGTTTTTGCTGTCAAACCTTGTCGAAATGGTGGATCAATAAACACCATTGAAAATTTTTGTGAGCAATGCTCTAAATAAGTCAGCGAATTAGTATTCACAATCGTTATCTGCTCAGCTTTTAATAACGCTTTATTTTTTTCAAGCTGCATTGCTGCCGCTTTATTTAACTCAAGTAATGTTACGCTTTTTGCGCCACGCGATAACGCTTCAAAACCTAAACCACCAGAACCAGCAAAACAATCTAAGCAAACACTTTCTTGTATATAAGGCATTAACCAATTAAAAAGAGTTTCTTTAACTCGATCAGTCGTTGGTCTTAGCCCTTCTGCCATTAATACGGGTAGCTTTCTTCCTCGGTATTTCCCTGAAATTATTCGTATGTTCCCTTTGGCAGGTTGTCGGGTTGATGTTGATTTATTCATATAAAGAGATCGCTAATTATTGTTTAAAAAATGTCTTAAAATAATATTTTAATCGCGTGTTATTTTTGTCGCTTTGTTTTAGTGAGTTTTATGTAATACTGAAACAATATTTAATGTCGATGATATTAAATGATACTATACTCAAACCACCTAAATAAGTGTTTATACCCGTTACCACTAAAACCTGTATCTTGATGGTAACGGGTATATACACTTAAAAACGTGCATTTAAAACGTTTTAGGTATAGTTACTCACATTATCCCTTTTTATTGTATTAATACCATCAATATGTATGGCACACAGAAGAAATAGTTTTATGTCTAAAAAGAAAGGAATGTTCTCTTGGTTAGGTTTTGGTAATCAAGAAAAAGAAAAAGAAAAAGAAAAAGAGGCGTCTCCCGAAGAATCGACTCAAGTTGAAACGAATGTAGAATTTGAGCAAAAAATTGAGCCAGAAGTTAACAATGACGTTAAGAATAACGTTGGAAGTGAAGTTGAGAACGAAGCTGATAAAGAAACAGTGCTCGATGAAAACACACCACAAGAAAACTCGGTAATCCAAGAGGCTACTACCTCTGAAAACGTCCCAATAATTTCAGAAAACTCTGATAATATTGTTGTAGATAACGAGATGAAAAGTGAAACTGCTCAGCCAGAGCTTGGCTTCTTTTCTCGTTTAAAGCAGGGGCTAAAAAAAACCAGCCAAAATTTAGGTGGCGGATTATTTAGCTTATTCAGTGGTAAAAAAATTGATGACGAGCTATTTGAAGAATTAGAAACGCATTTGTTACTTGCTGATGTGGGTGTTGATACCACCAATAAAATTATATCGTCTTTAACAGCGGCGGCATCTCGAAATCAGCTTAAAGATGCTGAAGCATTATATGACTTACTAAAGGCTGAACTTAAAAAAATTATTGCCCCTGTGACTCAACCTTTGGTTATTCCAGAAAGTAACGGCCCATACGTTATCTTAATGGTAGGCGTAAATGGAGTCGGTAAAACAACCACTATTGGTAAGTTGGCAAAACAATTTCAATCAGAGGGTAAGTCGGTAATGTTAGCCGCTGGAGATACCTTTAGAGCTGCGGCAGTTGAACAACTGCAAGTGTGGGGAGAGCGAAATAATATTCCAGTTGTTGCTCAACATACTGGCGCAGATAGCGCTTCTGTTATTTTTGATGCGATCAGCTCGGCTAAAACTAAAGGTGTAGACGTACTGATTGCTGATACTGCTGGTCGATTACAAAATAAAGATCACTTAATGGAAGAGCTGAAAAAAGTAGTTCGAGTGATGAAAAAACTAGACGAAAACGCACCACATGAAGTTATGCTAACGTTAGATGCCGGTACAGGTCAAAATGCATTAAGCCAAACTAACCTTTTTGATAAAGCGGTAGGTTTAACCGGTTTAACCTTAACTAAGCTAGATGGTACAGCAAAAGGTGGAGTCGTTTTTGCTATTGCAGACAAACACAATATTCCAATTCGCTATTTAGGGGTTGGAGAAGGTATTGATGATTTAAGACCTTTTAAAGGTGATGATTTTATTGAGGCTTTATTTTCTCATGATAATGAACCGAGCTAATACGGCTTATTTATGATCCGATTCGATAATGTTAGTAAAATTTACTCTGGCGGTTTTGTCGCCCTTAAAGATGTTAGTTTTCAAGTGAACACCGGTGAAATGGCATTTTTAACCGGTCATTCAGGAGCCGGAAAGAGTACATTATTAAAATTAATGTGCTTAATGGAAAAGCCTACCAATGGTTTAGTTGAACTTAATAACACCGACCTTTCTCGAATTAAATATAAAAATATTCCATATGCGCGCCGTAATATCGGCATGATCTTTCAAAATCATAATTTGTTAATGGATCGCACCGTTTTTGATAACGTTGCCCTGCCTTTAATTATTGAAGGCTGCAGCTTAAAAGAAACACGTAAACGAGTGGAAGCCGCGTTAGAAAAAGTTAATCTTCAAAGCAAATTAAAATACTACCCTAACATGTTATCAGGTGGAGAACAGCAGCGTGTAGGTATTGCAAGAGCCCTGGTCAATAAGCCGCCGATATTATTAGCTGATGAACCAACAGGAAATTTAGATCCTAAATTATCGCTCGAAATCATTAAACTGTTTGAAGAGTTGAATGATTTAGGGGTAACGGTTCTTATTGCAACTCATGATTTAGGGCTAATCGCTCGAATGAAATACAGAACATTAACCTTAAAACAAGGTCAAATGATCACCGATGGACTCATCGAAGGGTTACAAACAAAAGGAGGTCAATATGCAAGATAGCAATCATTTTGCTCGGCCTTCAAATAAATTAGGTTTTTCAGCTCGTTTTGCTGGTTGGGTTATTCGCCATGTTCAACAAAGCATAGGTAGCTTGGGTGACTTATGGCGTACTCCTTTTACATCGGTTATGACCATTTTAGTACTTGGTATTAGTTTAACCTTACCTGCTACACTTCATTTGTTTGTGAAAAATGCTAAAACTGTTACCGAACAATGGAACTCCGCATCAGAAATCACTTTATTTTTAAAGTTATCAACATCAGATAAATCTGCTCAGCAATTAGTTCAGCGATTATCTTTATATCCTAATATTGCTAGTGTTAAATATATCTCAGCAAAGCAAGCACTTGCAGAATTTAAAGTACTTTCAGGTTTTGGAGATGCGCTTGAGTACTTAGACAACAACCCTTTACCAGCAACAGTTTTAGTCACACCAACCCTGCGCGCTAGTCAAGCTGAAGCAGCAGGCGAATTACTCCTCAAACTCGAACAAGAGCGAGAGGTTGAACAAGGTAAGCTTGATTTAGCATGGCTCACTAAATTACAAGCAATGGCAAAACTGATTGAAGATATAGTGATTGGTTTAGCTTTGTTATTGTGTTTATCCGTGGTACTCATTATTGGTAATACCATCCGTTTAGCTATTTTAAATCAAAAGGATGCTATTGCTGTAATGAAACTGGTAGGAGCCACCGATGCTTTTATTCAGCGTCCATTTTTATATGCAGGTATGTGGTATGGCATACTAGGTGGATTAGTTGCTTGTTTGTGTGTAAATGTATTAGCGATGTATTTATCTTTTGCATTACAGAACTTAACAACCTTATACCATAGTAATTTTGAACTTGAATTACTAACATTATCAGAAGCTCTATTTTTAATATTTTCAGCTATTATATTAGGCTTTTCGGGGAGTTACATTTCTGTGAGTAAACATATAAAAAATATTGAACCAACAGCTGACTAAAAAACTGTCATCAAGTTGAAATGTTTTTTTATTAAAGTAGTTCTACTCAGTTGGTTTAATTTTAATGTGTTACAAAAAATTTAAGTAATTCGCTTAGGTGCTCAACTGTAACAATTTTATACATTTTAGTGCTTATAATTTGCGATAGCTTATTGAATCGCTATACTAGGTAAGTTAATGTGTAATATAAATGGTCGCGATATACATAAATGGACGTTATAATCGCGAGGAAGAACAAGTATGAAGGAGAAAATAAATGAGTAATTCTATACAATCTACAGCATTGACTGTCCCGCAAAGTGGCAGTATTGAAGCCTATATGCAGTCAGCGTATAGCATTCCTATGTTAACAGCTGAACGTGAGAAAGAATTAGCCACTCGTTTATATACAAATAACGATTTACAAGCGGCGCAAGAACTCATCATGTCGCACTTACGTTTTGTTATACATATTGCTAAAGGTTATGCCGGATATGGCTTAGCACAAGCTGATTTAGTGCAAGAAGGTAATGTTGGTTTAATGAAGGCGGTTAAACGATTTAATCCTGAGGTGGGTGTTAGGCTTGTTTCTTTTGCCGTGCATTGGATAAAAGCTGAAATACATGAATTTGTATTACGTAATTGGCGAATTGTTAAAGTTGCTACAACTAAAGCTCAACGTAAATTGTTTTTTAACTTAAGAAAAAATAAAAAACGTTTGGGTTGGTTTAGTAATGCCGAAGTAACAAATGTTGCAGATATTTTAGGTGTTACAAAAAAAGACGTACTTGAAATGGAATCTCGGATGAGCAATCAAGATCAAGCCTTCGAGCTTTCTGCTGACGATGATGACAATGCTAACGCAACAACATTTTCACCTGCTCAGTATTTAGAAGATAAATCGTCAGATTTAGCCGACTCAGTTGAAGCAACAGATTGGAGTCATCATGCTAATAAACGGTTGAGTAACGCTTTGGTTTGTTTAGATGAAAGAAGCCAAAATATTATTCGTACTCGTTGGTTAACCGATGATAAAACGACACTTCAAGATTTAGCTGATAAATATGAGATATCAGCAGAGCGCGTACGACAGCTAGAAAAAAACGCGTTAAATAAACTAAAAGCATCTATGGACGCATAGTAACTAATAAGTTTTTAAAACGAAAACCGGCAGTTGTCGGTTTTCTTGTTTTAAGAATATTAATAATCAATGTCATTATTACAAATAATTAGCTAATTTTTAAATGCAAAACCTAACTAAAATAATAAATAATCGTAGGTAATTTTTTGATGGAAGTGAGTGTAAAACAAAATATACTAGCTGTACGTCAAGTACCCAAGTTAAAGTCTTTGCTTAAAAAATATCGACAAGCTAGAACTATTCAGTCAGGGTTATTACAGCTATCTGAATTATCTAGCTCTGTTACTGACATGACTTCCTTCTATAGCTCTCTTGAATCAATTATTAAAACTATTCTTGTCTCTGACAGTTTTCATATTACTTTGCTTGATAATAACCAAAACTTATCTTTAGCTTATGCACACAACCCTAATGAGAAAAACATTCTCGACAAGCACAACTCAGAGTATTGGGTAAATAGCTTGTCTGGTTTAGTTTTTTCTCAATCTAAAACTTTATGTTGTAATGCCGATACTAGGGAGCAACTTAGTAAAAAATATAATTTATCTTATTACGACTCGGCTTGCATTGCTTGGTTGGGCGTACCATTAAAGCGCGGCAATCAAGTTATTGGTGTTATTGCTTTACAAAGTTACGATATTAATACTCTTTTTGGTGAAAGAGATTCTCAATTATTAGGTTTTATTGCTGAGCATTTAGTTACGGCAATTGATCGAGTTAAAAGCCGAGAGCTTTTAGAAAATAATATTATCGAACGAACGCAAAAACTTACCGTTACTAACGAGAAACTACAGATAGAAATAGCTGAACGTAAAAATGCGGTAAAAATACATAAAGCCCTTTTAGCTATTTCAGAAATTACAGCAACAACGTCAGATCTTGATTCATTTTATCAGGTGTTACATAAACAAATTACTGCATTAATTCCGTCAAAAAACTTTTATATCACCTTAATATCTCAGAAAAAACAATGGATTGATTTTCCCTATTATAAAGACGAATTTTATGATGAATCAGCTTCAAGAGGTTTTTCTAACGGATTAACTGAATTAGCAATAAACGTAGCCGAACCTCTTATTGTTAAAGGGCCCGAAGTTATTACTTTAGATAATAACGGCAACATTCAATCCCAGTTTCATCAAGTTAGTTCTACTAAAAATAGGCCCCCTAAAGCGTGGTTAGGTGCACCACTTATCGATCAAGGAGAAGTGTTCGGTATCTTTGCTGTTTATGATTATTATGATGAAAATGCTTATAAATTAAGTGATTTAGACTTAGTGAAGTTTGTTAGTCAACATATCGCAACAACAATATTAAGAGTTAAATCTCAAGCTAAAATACAAAAAAATAATGAAGCACTTGAACAAGCCATTCTCGAAAGAACTAAAGAGTTAGAAAGTACCAATTTAAATTTACGTATGCAAATTGAAGAGCGTCGTAAAGCAGAAGCACAATTATATTATGAAGCTCATCACGATGCGTTAACTAAATTACCTAATAGGGCAGTACTAGCTGATAGACTTAGTTATTCGTTACGGCATTTAAAGCGTCACCCATCACATCAATTTGCGGTGTTATTTATCGACTTAGATCGATTTAAAGTCATAAATGATACTTTAGGGCACCATGCAGGTGATTTGTTTTTGGTTGAAATAGCTTCAAGACTTCAAGAATGTGTGCGTGGAAATGATATTTTAGTGCGGCTAGGCGGTGACGAATTTGTGATTTTACTTGATACATTACAGTCCGAAGAAGATGTTGAAGATGTTTCGAGTCGAATTATAAATAAAATTGCATCAGGCTTTGAGTTGGATGGGCATACGGTCTATTCAAATGCCAGTATTGGGATTGCTATGTCTGCAAGCCATTATAACGACTCAAACGAAATACTAAGAGATGCTGATGCTGCTATGTATCAAGCTAAAAGTATGGGTCGTGGGCGCTACGTGTTCTTTGATGAGAGTATGAGAGAGCAACTCATTGCGAGTATGACCTTAGAGCAAGAGTTGAGAGCGGCGGTAAAAGAGCGTCAATTTGAGCTGCACTATCAAAAAATTTCAGATTTAGATAAAAATCATACGATTGGTTATGAGGCTCTTCTTAGGTGGAACCACCCTACAAAAGGTTTATTATCGCCAAGTGATTTTTTATTTATGGCAGAAGAAACGGGTATAATTTTAGATATAGAAGCTTGGGTAATTAAAAATGTTTGTGAGCAACTAAAATATTGGGATACTTCATCTGAATACAAAAATATTTTTATTGGCGTTAATTTATCAGGAAGGCAGTTAACCCAACCTAACCAGTTATGTAAATTAATTGATTTAATAAATAGTAATATCAAAGAGCCCCAACGTTTAATTTTAGAGTTTAATGAGTCTGCTTTTACCCAAAATACCGAATTAGCTATCCGTGGATTGAAAAAACTAAAAGAGTTTGGTGTTAAATTAGCACTTGATGATTACGGCGCTGGGTTATCATCTCTTAATTTTCTGCATGGCTACCCATTTGAATTCATCAAGCTTGATAGAAGTTTTGTAAAAACATTAAATTTAGAAAACAATAACCTATCCCTAGTTAAGGCATTAAACGAACTTGGTAATAACTTTGGTTATAGATTAGTTGCCGAAGGGATTGAAAGCGCTGAAATGTTAGAAAAATTGAAACATGTTGGGTGTGATTTTGGTCAAGGTTACTATATTAATCGTCCACGAAAAATTGAAAAATTTGATAATACTATAGTTAAGCGTATGAATGGTTAATTAGGTGTTACTGTATAAATTTTATTCTTTAACCCTCATTACCTCACCCGCAAAATAATATTCAGTATTCATTCCTTATTATTTTCTAAGTGCATATACCCGTTGCCATTCAAAATACAGGTTTGTGTGGGAACTAAAAACAATTTAGGCACAAATTTCAAGCTCCAGACGAAATATAAGGACTACATCCATGGTGAACATGACTAAACTTAATAACGACGCATAAATTGTTTTTAGACCTATCGAAGAAGCACTTATTCTTTTAAAAATCACTTCGTCGTTAACGCTTTTTACAAGAGAACAACCATTGCAATAAAGCATTGCCTTGAATTGCTTACTACACACATTGATGCTCAAGCGCTCTGAAACGAGTATCTTGATTACTAGCGTGTATAATTAAAGGTTATTAAAACTTAAACAATATTTTTAAGTTATAGCTAAGTAAACTTAATGTTACTTTTAATAAAGAGTTAATTGCTGCCTTAATTACAAACCACTCATTTAAAAGTGTGAGAAAAGGTGCTTTTTACCGCTAAAACTTTATAATAACTAGAATTGAATATTAGGAGATTTTTTCATGGGAAATATGGGTATTTGGCAATTATTAATTATTGTTGTAATTGTTGTCTTGTTATTTGGTACGAAAAAATTACGTAATTTAGGTGGTGACTTAGGTTCTGCTGTAAAGGGTTTTAAAAAAGCGGTTACCGATGAAGATGCTACAAAAACAGAAAACCAAGAAAATATTGACGGTATAGCTAATAAAAAAACTGCAACCACTGACTCAGCACAGCAAAAAGACAAAGATCAAGCCTAATTATGTTTGATATAGGTTTTTGGGAACTGTTACTTATAGGGCTTATGGCATTAGTTGTTTTAGGGCCTGAAAGGTTACCTGTTGCAATAAGAACGGTACGCAATTGGATTTCAAATGCGCGACGAATAAGTGAAAATGTAAAAAGTGAGTTAACCGAAGAGTTACGTATTCATGAGTTGCACAGTAATTTAAAAAAAGCTGAGCAATCAAACATGCAAAATCTATCACCTGAAGTGGCTGAATCGTTACAAACACTAAAAGAAGCAGCAGAAATGGTAAATGAGCCTTATAAAATTTCAGAGCCTAATCAAACATCTGATAAAACGTTAGACTCTGAACTAACTACCGTTGAAGTTAAAGATGCTCAATTAGTAGACTCTGAGACAGCCTACTCTCAAATAAAAGGCTCAAAAGAAAAAAATAAAGAGAGTGATGTTAAAGTGACTGAACTTCCAGATAAAACGACCAACGAATGAATGCTACTTCTACAAATCACACCTTATTTGATCATCTTTTAGAGCTACGCTCTAGGCTATTAAAATCCTTTCTTGCTGTTGCCGTTATCTTATGTTGTTTAATTTATTTTGCTCAAGATATATATCATTTTGTTGCCGAACCATTACTCGCAACAATGCCACTCGGTACACAAATGATCGCCACAGATGTTGCTTCACCTTTATTTGCCCCCTTTAAATTGACTATTGTGTTATCTGTTTTTATCGCAATGCCCTACATCTTATTTCAACTCTGGTCTTTTGTCGCCCCGGGGCTTTATCGCAACGAAAAACGTTTAATTGCGCCATTAATGTTTGGGAGTACACTTTTATTTTATAGCGGTATAGCTTTTGCTTATTTTGTGGTGTTTCCAGTCATATTTGCTTTTTTTAACTCGGTTGCACCAGAAGGGGTAACTATAGCAACCGATATAAATAGTTATTTAGATTTTGTGCTTAAACTTTTTTTTGCCTTTGGCGCAGCTTTTGAAATTCCCGTTGCGGTTATTTTAATGTGTTGGACCAATTTTACTTCACCCGATAGTTTAAGAGCAAAAAGACCGTATATTGTTGTAGGTGCATTTGTTATCGGTATGCTATTAACACCGCCTGACATAATCTCTCAAACTATGCTTGCGATTCCGATGCTACTTTTATTTGAATTAGGAATATTTATAGCAACGTTTTACTATAAAGCAGAGACTGAGCAAGAAACATAATAAATCGCTACTACCTAAGTACACTTAAATAAGCGTCTTAATTTGTAATGGTTCAGGCAAGTAAGTTAGCAATAAAAACAATTAAAAATGTCAATAATGCTAAAACTAACTATCGTTAGTTAATTTTTCTCAAAGCAGGTGCATGAGTGATTGATATTGGTGTAAATTTAACAAATAGTCGCTTTGATAAAGACCTTAATACGGTGTTATCTAATGCCTGTGAATATGGTGTTAAGCATATATTGGTGACCGGCACTAATGTTAATGAAAGCGAAAAGGCGCTAGCGTTATGTCAACAACATCAAAAACTTTTATCTTGTACTGCAGGTGTTCACCCTCATGATGCTGACCATGTTGCAGATGATTACTTAGCTCGACTCCAATCCTTAGCTAGCCACTCAGCGGTAAAAGCGATTGGTGAGTGTGGTTTAGATTTTAATCGCAACTTTTCAACTCCAGTCAATCAAAAAAGAGTGTTCACTGAGCAAGTACAATTAGCTCAACAATTACAGTTACCTTTGTTTTTACACCAAAGAGATGCATTTGATGACTGGCTCTCTATTTTAAGTCCTTATATTTCATCTGTGCCTTTTATGATTTCGCATTGCTTTACAGGAACTTCTCAACAATTGCGTCTATGCTTAGAAGCGGGCATGTATATTGGCATAACTGGTTGGGTATGTGATGAAAGAAGAGGTCAAGCGTTGCGGGATATTATTCATCAAATTCCTTTAGATAAATTAATGATTGAAACTGATGCCCCATACTTAACACCAAGAACCATTCGACCTAAGCCCAAAAGTAGCCGTAACGAACCAAAATATTTAAAGTATGTTGTAGAAGAAATAGCAAAATTAACTGATTATTCGGAGCCAGAAATTATCCAACACACAAGTGAAAACGCAAATCGAGTCTTTGGGTTGAGGTGTACTTCATGATCTTTAAATTAGCGCTAAATTCAGCGTTGTTTTGCTTGTTTATACTTGTAATGTTTTTTATTTATATGACGGATGATGTTATCGGAGCCCATTACCTTCATAAAAACGAAAAGATCACTGCTTATTCATACTTATTAAATAATATAAAAGATATTGGTTTATCTCCAGAAAATCAATTGTTTACTGATGGTTTAGCCATTGGTTCTGCTTTTGCGCTAGCCTCTTCAATGTTCTGTATTTTTATTGCCAATGGGCGTGTTACCGTACTTTTATTAAGTGGTTACTTTTTAGCAAGTGCAATATTACTGACGTTATTATTAGGTGTTCCGATTACGGTTATTTCTCCCGAAATTTATCAACTATATGGAATTGATGTCCCTTTATTGGTGGTTATTTCTAAAATTCTTTTAATGTGGTTTGCGTTACTAATTTTTAGATTACGAGCACATTCAACTAAAGTATATTGGATCATAAAATCATTTTGTTGGGTATTATTAATTTATCTTCCGGTGTGCTACATCTTACCGATAAAGACCAGCTTCTTCTTAAGCGTATATATTGAATTATTTATTTGTGGGTTACTGATAATTTTAGGTATTTATCTTATTCAAAAATCACGACGTTTATCTGTACTATTCGTACTTTTTGTATTCATTCAGTTTATTTTTGCTTTATTAAACACCGTCGCATTATTTGGCTTTGATATTGATATTTATCAACAGCATCGTTATTTATACGCCACTTCATTTTGGCTAAGTGGCTGCCTAACTGTATTTATGTTGAGCCGAGGATATTTTTATCAAATTCAGGATAAGCAGAAAGCTGAAAAGAAAGCGCTAGCAAGTTTAGAAAAATCTAAAAAGGCACAAGCTGAACTCTTTACTTTGCAAGAGGAGAATCAAGAAAAACTTGAAAGTCGTGTGCAAGAACGAACATTAGAACTTAATATTGCTTTGCAAGAGTTAGAAAGCGCTAACGAAGAGCTTGCTGAAAAAAATACATTAGATGAATTAACCGGACTGTATAATCGTCGTTATTACGATCAAAAAATTATTGCTGAATTTCGTCGTAGTCGTCGTAACTTAACTCCGTTAAGTCTAGTAGTAGTTGATATTGACCATTTTAAAAATGTAAATGATAGCTACGGACATATTGCTGGTGATCAATGTTTAAAATGGATAGCAGGAAAAATAAAACAAGCATTAGGCCGTGTAACTGATATCGGCTGTCGTTACGGCGGGGAAGAGTTTTGTTTAATTTTACCTGAAACAGATACTAAAGGTGCTATGTCTTTAGCAGAAATATTAAGAGACTCTATACAATCAGAAATTTTTGTTTATGATAAAACGGACATCCCCATGACAATTAGTTGTGGTGTTAGCACTTATTGGCAACAACCTGAAATAACCCCCGAAAATATATTTTCAGCAGCCGATCAAGCCTTATACAGTGCAAAGAAAAACGGGCGTAATCAGGTACAAAAAAAAATACTCAGTAGTACGATAAAATCCAATTAAGGCCCTTAAATGAATAATATATTTGGTCAATACCCTGCTCGTCGTTTACGCCGAATGCGTACAGATAGTTTTTCCAGACGCTTAATGTCTGAAAATCAGCTCACAGTAAGCGATTTAATTTATCCGGTATTTGTTTTAGAGGGTAATAATCAACGTGAAAGCATTGCATCAATGCCCGGTGTTGAAAGAAAAAGTATAGATTTACTACTTGAAGAAGCACAAGAGCTTGTGGATTTAGGTATTCCAGCTATCGCACTTTTTCCAGTAACACCGAGTCATGTTAAATCATTGATGGCAGAAGAGTCTTATAACCCTGAAGGCTTAGCTCAACGAGCGGTTAGGGCGCTAAAAGCTAAATTTCCTAACTTAGGTGTTATAACCGATGTGGCTTTAGACCCATTCACCACTCATGGACAAGACGGAATTATTGATGAAAACGGCTATGTAGTGAATGAAATTACTAAAGATATTTTAGTTAAACAAGCGTTATCACACGCACAAGCAGGGGCTGATGTTGTTGCACCATCAGATATGATGGATGGTCGCATTGGTGCTATTCGACAAGCTTTAGAGCAAGCGGGTTTTGTAAACACTAAAATTTTAGCTTATTCAGCCAAATATGCATCAAACTACTACGGGCCTTTTAGAGACGCTGTAGGCTCTGCTAGTAATATAAAAGGAGGTAATAAAAATTCTTACCAGATGGATCCTGCTAATAGTGATGAAGCGTTACACGAAGTTGCACAAGATATTCAAGAAGGCGCTGATATGGTTATGGTAAAGCCGGGTATGCCTTATTTAGATATTGTTCGGCGTGTTAAAGACACCTTTCAAGTACCTACTTATGCTTATCAGGTTAGTGGCGAATATGCTATGCACATGGCAGCTATTCAGCACGGTTGGTTAACTGAAAAGCCTTGTGTTATGGAAGGTTTACTAGCGTTTAAGCGCGCTGGAGCAGATGGTGTTTTAACGTATTTTGCTAAAAAAGTAGCTTACTGGTTAAATGAAAAAGACTCGCAGTAATAAGTTAACGAGCGATGATCAGACTTTTTAAAAGGGAGGGGTTAGTAAGGTTTAGTTAATAACGCTTTATTTATAATTATTCTAAATTAAGATCATCTAACAACGTTAGAGACATACCAATAGTGCTTAAATACACACTTTCTTGTGTCAAGTCGTCAATCATCAGTGGGTGAGTTTTTAACCATTTTTGCGGAAGGCGTAGGGTAATATTTCTATTTGAAATATCTGTCATTATGGCAGGTAATTCGTTGTCATTTCGTCTTTGACAAAAAATAATAGCAAGCCTAAATATAATTAATAAATAACATGAATTGTCATAACTTGTTGCTGTTTGTTCTTTTAGTTTCGTTAAATCAATATTAGATTTTTGTAGTTGTATAAAAATTGCCAATAACTGTTTATCAACTTGATCAAAGCCAGGCAAGTCAGCATTTTTTATAATATATGCACCATGTTCTTGGTGGTTTTTAAATTCAAGTAATAATCCTATTTCATGCAACGCACAACTGGCTAAAAGTAATTTAAAGCTATTATCTTTTTGCAGAGGTAAATGTTGTGCCAAGCTGTCAAACATTAATTGTGCTTGTTTTGAAACGCGTGAAGCATGTTCTTTGTCTACATGAAATCTTTCAGCTATAGAATTTACTGTACGTTGCCTAATATTTATTTTGCGCATATTGGGCAACATTTCATACAATAAACCTTCACGTAATGCGCCACTCGAAAGCTGTAAATCAGTAATATCAAGCATTTCAAATACAGCAATAATAATAGCTAATCCACTAGAAAATACCGGTTGTCTATCATGAGATAAGCCAGTAATCGCGATATTATCAATATTTTTACTATTAATTAATGCTCTTTCTAGAGAGTACAAAAAAGGGAGTGAAATAATAGCCGGTTGGTGGTTGCTACGAAGGATTTCTGCAAGTGCTTGAATAGTACCTGAACTACTTAGTACCGATTGCCAGCCAATGGTTTTATAATCATTAACAAAAGGGGTTAATAATACTTTAGCCGCCTCTTTAGCTTGATTCATATTGTTTTTAGATAACTCACCACCGATAAAGTATTGCTGGTTAAAAGTTACACAGCCCATGTTGATGCTACATACTTTAATCGCATCAAATGCATTGCCAACAATCAGCTCAGTACTTGCGCCACCTATATCTAAAACTAATCTTTTATCTTCACTGGCGCTGGTATGAGCGACACCCAAATAAATACTTTCAGCTTCTTGAGTGCCAGATAATATAACTATTTTATGACCCAGTACTTTTTCGGCTTTATCAATAAATTCTTGTGAGTTTGTTGCTAACCTTAAGGTTGCAGTAGCAACAATTCTAATATTATCGGCGGGGATATCTTGTAAGCGCTCAGCAAAAAAATGTAAACACTCTAAACCGCGTAACATAGCATTTTTGCTCAGCTTGTTTTCCTGATTCAATCCTGATGCTAAGCGTACTTTTCTTTTAACTTTATCTACCGTTTGTACACTGTTGGCAACCAAACGGGTTATTAACATATGAAAACTGTTAGAACCCAAGTCTAAAACGGCATATAAAGGAGACATTTTCATTAAAAGCTAGCCCCTACGAGCCTTATTGTATTGCGATCTACCACGGTTTTGACCACCGCTATTAGGTTTATGGCGACGCATTACAGGTTTAGGTGTTGGAAAATCAGTAATCAAAGCATCAGCATCATATTTACTTACAGGCAAAGCATGATCAATGTAGGTTTCAATCGCGGGCAAATTAAAAACTGAATCTTCGCAAGCAAAACTTATTGCGTGCCCTGATGCACCAGCTCTACCGGTTCTCCCTATCCTGTGCACATAATCTTCACAATCATCTGGTAAGTCATAATTAAATACGTGCGTTACCGAAGGGATGTGTAAACCACGAGCCGCAACATCTGTAGCAACTAATACATCAAGTTGACCATTGGTAAAGCGATCTAGAATTTTTAAACGTTTATTTTGCGGAACATCACCAGTTAACAAGCCAACGCGAATGCCGTCTATTTCTAAATGAGCATGTACTTTTTCACAAACATGTTTGGTATTGGCAAAAATAATCGCTTTTTCTGGCCATTCTTCTTCGATCAGTGTTTGTAGTAACTTCATTTTATCTTGGTTTGAAGGATAAAAAAGTTCTTCAGAAATACGAATATTAGTTTTTTGATCCGGTTCTACTTCAACACTTACCGGATCGTTCATATGTTCAAATGCTAGCTCTTTTACTCTAAAAGACAATGTAGCTGAAAATAGCATGCTGAGTCGTTCTGTAGCGGGCGGCATTTTATTAAACATGTAGCGTATGTCTTTAATAAAACCTAAATCGAACATGCGATCAGCTTCATCAAGTACAATAACTTCAATATTGCCAAGGTTATAAATACCTTGTTTTAAATAATCGAGTAAACGACCACAGGTGCCAATAAGAATATCGACACCGCTTTCAAGTTCTTGACGTTGTGATTCGTAGCCTTCACCACCGTATACTACTGACACTCTTAAGCCACTAGCTTTAGCCATTTCAATAGCATCTTTATGAATTTGGATAGCTAATTCACGTGTCGGAGCCATGATTAAGGCACGAGGCTGGTTGTGGCTAGGTTTAGGGGTTGTTAATAAGGTATGAAAGGTTGCCGCTAAAAAGGCAATAGTTTTACCTTCGCCTGTTTGGGCTTGACCAGCTATGTCGGTTCCTTCAATAAGAACAGGTAATGATTTAGCTTGAATGGATGTGCAGTATTCAAACCCCATAACATTGAGGCCTTCTATAACTTGCGGCGCAAGATCAAGTTCTGAGAACTTTATTTCTGATAAGTGTGTTTTTTTCATGGCGGTAGCTTAACAGGTTAGTTGGTTAATAAAAATAATATTCAAAACTTCACAGCACAAATTTATTTAGGGCGTATTTGCCAAAATGGCAAAAGTTGAATTGTTTGCACTATAAACGGATTCTTTGCGTAATTTTATTAATTCATTTTGATTAATCTCTGTTAATACTTTTATTGCGTATTGATTATCGGGGTCAAACATATATTTATTAATTTCTTCTGTGGTGTAACCTTGTGTTGCTAGCATTTTTGAGGTGGTAGTTTCTGCCAGTAATATTTCACAGCGTTTAATTTTACAGTTAACCGAAACCAGTTTTACTTTACTGTTATATTGGCTAACAGTAATAATGTTTAATATGGCTTGTTCTGTTTGGTAACCCCAATCTAAATCTTGAGGTTGCTGGTTAAAATCAAGTATATCTTCACGAGTTTTTGCATGAATAGTATTAAATAAACCGCGGTACTCTTCTGGAAATAAACTTTGTACTTGTTGACTTGAAACTCTGTTTGGATTGAGTTCAGCTAATTCTTTTTCTAAAAGCTTATTTTTATGGCGTTCATCTTCTATTTCTTGTTTAAGCAGAGAATATTGTTGTGAGTATTCTAAGTCTTCATCGTTTTTATAATTTTTATAGTTTTCAAAATCACTGTTTAGTACGTCATTTATCTTTATATTTGTTTGATCAAGTTGTTCTTGAAGATGTTCAACTTTTAATAATAAATTTATATTTTCTTTGGTTAACTTTATATTCTCATTTTGCAAGAGATCAGATTCAAAAATTGGCTCTTGAGGGGCTGATTGAGCAAATAAGTTTTCATCATGTAACGAGCTACCCTTAACATCTTTAACGTTATACTCAGCAGATGAAGAAATAGAGGTATGAGCTGAAGGAACAAAAACTACATATGAGGCAATACCTCCCAATAAAAATAAAGCGAAATACAACATGTAGCGAGATAAGGATGTGCCCATAAGTTAGAGTCCAAATAAAAAATTATTGTGGTGTAAATAGTAATTACTCATAATATACCCGTTTTCAAGCAATAAAATCAGTTATTAATTCAATTCACACTATTAACATTAAGGATATTTTTATTCTTGCTTTACCTGTATACAATTTAGTGCTAAATTTACACTTCAAGAATACCTTAACAATCCTAACCCCAATCTAATCGTTTATCACAAAAACAATTTTTGTATCAAAACATCCAACTAGTTTAAGAACCTCCTATATGAATCTTACCGAACTTAAAGAAAAATCAATTAGTGACTTGGTGCAATTAGCCGAATCAATGAAACTAGAGCATTTAGCTCGTACCCGCAAACAAGACATTATTTTTGCTATATTAAAATCACACGCTAAAAGTGGCGAAGATATCTTTGGCGGTGGTGTATTAGAAATATTACAAGATGGATTTGGTTTCTTACGTTCTGCTGACTCATCATATTTAGCTGGACCAGACGATATTTATGTATCACCTAGTCAAATTAGACGTTTTAGTATGCGCACCGGTGATAGTATTCATGGAAAGATTAGACCACCTAAAGATGGCGAACGATATTTTGCCCTGTTAAAAGTTAATGAAGTAAATTCAGACCGCCCAGAAAATTCTCGCAATAAAATCCTTTTTGAAAACTTAACACCCATTCATCCTGTTAGCCGTTTGACCATGGAACGTGGTAACGGTTCTACTGAAGATATTACCGCGCGAGTATTAGATTTAGCATCTCCTATAGGTAAGGGTCAACGTGGTTTAATTGTTGCTCCACCTAAAGCCGGTAAAACGCTTTTATTACAAAACATTGCTCAAAGTATTGCTCACAACAACCCCGATTGTGAATTAATGGTGTTGTTGATTGATGAGCGCCCAGAAGAAGTTACTGAAATGCAGCGCTTAGTTAAAGGTGAGGTTATTGCCTCAACGTTTGATGAACCTGCAAGTCGCCATGTTCAGGTGGCTGAAATGGTTATTGAAAAAGCAAAACGTTTAGTAGAACACAAAAAAGACGTGGTCATTTTATTAGATTCTATTACTCGATTAGCTCGCGCATACAATACCGTGATCCCCTCATCAGGTAAAATTCTTACCGGTGGTGTAGACGCTAATGCATTACATCGTCCTAAGCGATTTTTTGGTGCGGCACGTAAAATTGAAGAAGGTGGTAGCTTAACCATTATTGCAACAGCGCTGGTAGATACTGGCTCTAAAATGGACGAAGTTATTTACGAAGAATTTAAAGGAACAGGTAATATGGAATTACACCTTTCTCGTAAAATAGCTGAAAAACGCGTATTCCCTGCTATTCATTTTAATCGCAGTGGTACACGTCGTGAAGAGTTGTTGACTAAACCTGATGAGTTACAAAAAATGTGGATATTACGTAAAATTGTTCACGAAATGGGTGAAATCGACGCCATGGAATTTATGATTGATAAACTAGCCATGACTAAAACCAATAATGAATTTTTCGATTCAATGAAAAGAAAGTAACACCTCATATTGTGTGAAAACGCCAGCATTGATTGCTGGCGTTTTCGTTTATAATAACCTCTATTTACTATAAGTTTATTTTATGAAATACAGCGACTTACGTGACTTTATCTCACAGCTAGAAAAAACAGGTCAACTTAAACGTATTACTCGGCCTATTTCAACCGAATTAGCCATGACTGAAATAAGCGATAGAACACTTCGTTTAGGTGGACCCGCGTTATTATTTGAAAATCCTATTGGTCATACCATGCCTGTACTCACCAATTTATTTGGTACGCCAGAACGCGTGGCACTGGCTATGGGGCAGCCTGATGTTAACTCCTTAAGAGATGTAGGTAAGCTTTTAGCTATGCTAAAAGAGCCTGAACCACCTAAAGGCTTTAGAGATGCCTTATCTAAAATACCTGTTTATAAACAAGTATTAAATATGCCAGTAAAAGTCGTTAAAAAAGCACTTTGTCAACAAGTGATTGTTGAAGGTGATAAGGTTGATTTAACCAAATTACCTATTCAAACTTGCTGGCCGGGTGATATTGCTCCGTTGATCACTTGGGGATTAACCGTGACGCTTGGCCCACATAAAGAGCGTCAGAATCTAGGTATTTATCGCCAGCAGTTACTCACTAAAAATAAACTAATTATGCGTTGGTTATCTCATCGTGGTGGTGCACTTGATTTTTTAGAGTGGAAACAAGCGCACCCGGGTGAAAAATTTCCAATATCAGTTGCTTTAGGAGCCGATCCAGCGACAATTTTAGGGGCCGTAACACCAGTGCCTGATACACTATCTGAATATGCATTTGCCGGTTTATTACGAGGCAGTAAAACCGAAGTAACAACATGTATCAGTAATGATTTAAAAGTACCGGCAACGGCTGAAATTGTACTTGAAGGTTACATTGATCCCGAAGAACTGGCGCCAGAAGGACCCTACGGAGATCATACTGGTTATTACAATGAAGTTGATAATTTTCCTGTATTTACCGTAACACATATTACTCATCGTAAAGATCCGATATACCATAGTACTTATACCGGTAGACCACCAGATGAACCGGCTATTTTAGGTGTGGCATTAAACGAAGTATTTGTCCCTATTTTACAAAAACAGTTTCCTGAAATTCAAGACTTTTACTTACCGCCAGAAGGTTGCTCGTATCGCTTGGCGGTAGTTACCATTAAAAAGCAGTATGCAGGGCATGCTAAACGAGTAATGATGGGAGTTTGGTCATTCTTACGACAATTTATGTATACTAAGTTTGTTATTGTTTGCGACGACGATATTAACGCACGCGATTGGAAAGACGTTATTTGGGCAATGACTACACGCATGGATCCAAGCCGAGATACAGTATTAATTGAAAATACCCCGATTGACTATTTAGATTTTGCTTCGCCAGTTTCTGGTTTAGGTTCTAAAATGGGATTAGACGCTACCAATAAATGGCCTGGAGAAACTAATCGCGAATGGGGTGAACCCATAGTAATGACCGAAGCCATTAAAACCGAAGTAGATAGCTTATGGGATGAGCTAAATATATTTGATGAAAATGATAAAAATACACCAGTAACTAAGGTTTAACACATGAATCTAATAAAGTGCCAAGTTGTTTCAATAGCGCCATTAACTTCCTACGTATATAAGGTTTTATTAAAACCTGAGCAAGCGGTAAAGTTTGCAGCAGGGCAATATTTAAACTTTATATTAAGTGATACGGATAAGCGCCCGTTTTCGATTGCCAGCTCACCGAATAATCATTTAATAGAGCTACAAATAGGCGCTTTTACTGCCGATAGCTACCCAATGCAAGTGATAGAGCATATAAAAAATAATAGCGAAGTTACCGTAGAGCTACCATTAGGTAACGCACACTTACGTGAAGAGAGCACAAAACCTCTATTGTTTATTGCTGGTGGTACGGGATTCTCTTACATAAAATCAATGTTTGAATATTTATCGCAACAATCTTCATCACGAAAGGTAGTAGTTTACTGGGGATTACGTGAGCCTAGTGCGTGTTATGAATTAATAGAGTCGGCAGAAATTATTGCTAAAATAACCGGCAGCGAGTTTCACCCTGTGGTTGAAACACCTCATGATGATTGGCAAGGTAAAGTTGGTATGGTCCATAAAGTCGTAATGAACGATATTAAAAACCTCGCTGATTACGACATTTACCTTGCAGGTCGTTTTGATATGGTTGGCGCTGTAAGAGATGATTTTGTTGCGCTTGGTGTAAATAAAGACAGCATGTTTGCCGATGCTTTTGCCTATATTTAATTTTTTAAAAAGCTATAGCCTTTTTAAAAATTAAGTATAAAATGCGTGCGTAATAATCAAATAGCCCGAGTTGTTTAATTATTACGCATTTTTTTATATAAAACTTACATAAAGAGAAATAGCATGAAAAATAAACGAACAAAAAATAAAGCGCTAGTAGAAGTAGGTAGAGGTGTTATTAAAGATAATTTTTTAGCCGCTATGGTTACCTCAACTTTGTTTAAACAACAAATAGTACAACCTAAAAAAGGTAAAGGTGCATATCAACGTAAAGCTAAATTTTCGAGTAACGGACAAGAGTCTTATTTAATCGCCATTTAATGGGTTGAATTGTAATTAAATAAGACTTTTATCTACCTGCGCTGAATTGTAATTAAATAAGACTTTTATCTACCTGCGCTATTTCGAATCAATTTATCCCTTTACCTCTTTGTATATAACAAAGCCTATTGAACTTCACACATCAAAGGTGTCTGTTAAAACAATGGCGATCAAAGATTTTAACCTTTTGCACACACGAATGCTTGTGCAAAAGTAATCAATACTTCTCTAGTGATCCATTCAATTGTAGAGTAATAATTTAGCGAATTAGTCCGCTAAATTATTATTGAAAAACATACTTTAAAAATCAAAAACCTCTAACTTTTACTCGGTAATCAGCTCGTTGATTAAAAAGCGTGTTACGGCTGTTCGTCAGGTAGGGTAATATTGAGTTCTAATACACTTAGATTTTCATTTTTATTATCTAAGTTAATCGTTACTTGATCAGAGTCAATAGGTACATAGCGTCGAATAACGTCGATAATATCTTGCTTCATTGCGGGCAAATAATCAGGGCTATTGCGTTGACCACGCTCATGAGCAACTATAATTTGTAGTCGCTCCTTTGCTGTTTGGGCGGTTTGTGTTGTTTTTTTACTTCTAAAGTAATCTAAAAGCGACATTGTTAACCTCCAAATAAGCGGCGTAATAAGCTTTTCTTTTCTTCTTCTATAAAGCGAAATTCAACTTTTTCGCCAATTAATCGAGCAACTGCGTCACTGTAAGCATGACCTGCATCACTTTCAGTATCCAATATAACCGGAGCACCAGAGTTAGAGGCTTTTAAAACCGCTGGCGACTCTGGAATAACACCTAGTAATGGAATTGCTAAAATGTCTAATACGTCTTCAACACTTAACATATCGCCACGTGTTACCCGTTCAGGATTATAGCGAGTTAACAGCAAGTGCTCTTTTACTGGCTCTTTACCTTGTTCAGCACGTTGCGTTTTACTGGCTAACATACCCAATATACGGTCAGAATCTCGCACTGATGAAACTTCAGGATTTGTGGTTACAATAGCTTCATCAGCAAAATAAAGCGCCATAATCGCACCGGTTTCAATACCTGCTGGTGAATCACATACAATGTAGTCAAAACCTGCTTCGGCTAAATCATCTAATACTTTTTGCACACCTTCTTTATTAAGTGCGTCTTTATCGCGTGTTTGTGATGCAGGGAGTATTGATAAGTTTGGTGTGCGCTTGTCTTTAATTAATGCTTGGTTAAGCGTGGCTTCACCTTTAATCACATTAACAAAATCGTATACTACTCGGCGCTCACAGCCCATAATTAAATCTAAATTACGTAAGCCAATATCAAAATCGATAATTACAGTTTTAAAGCCTTTTAAAGCAAGCCCTGTACCGATTGCGGCACTAGAAGTTGTTTTACCAACGCCGCCTTTACCTGAGGTCACAACGATAACCTTAGCCATTATTTTTCCTTTCTTAGTTTTCTAATTTAATGGATTAAAAACAATTTTTTGATCTTCAACTTGAATACATTGCGCTACATTAGCATGCTCAGTTAATTGTTCATTTAACATGTAAACGCCTGCAATTGAAACAAGTTCAGCTTGCAAATTTTGACAAAATATTTTGCTTTCGCTTTGTCCACTTGCGCCTGCTATCGCTCTACCGCGAATTGTGCCATAAACATGAATATTACCATCGGCAATTATCTCTGCACCATTACCCACTGAGCCCATAATAATCAAGTCACAATTTTTAGCATAAATTTGTTGTCCCGAACGAATTTGACCTTTAACAACTTTTGTTGGAGGTGTTTCAATTACCGCGGGTTCAACTGGTTTTTTAATTTCAGCTTGTTCTATTGAAGTGGGTGCTTGAGTAGGTGCGGGAGTTGCTTTTTTTACAGAGCCTTTACTTACAATGGCTAATCCTGCTTGTTGAATAGCTTTTTTTTGCTCAGCAGAAGTATGGCCACAAATACCAACAAGAACGAAATTGTTGCTTTCAATAATATTTTTAAGTGCGGAAAATTCAAGAAAAGTGGTTATTTCACTAATATCGGCAACAACGGGGGCACAATTAAAAAATTGAGGCGCTTGAGCGATCTTATTTTTTAATTGAGTATCTAATAACGTTAAGTCGTTTTGTTCGAGTTGAATAACAGAAAGGGTAAAGTTAGTGCCCTTAAATTCAATTGCCTGTTCAGTCATGAACAGTGGTTTCCTTTTATAAACATTTTCTAAACACGAAAACAAGGTTAAAAACAGTGTTGGTTAGCATAGTAGTATCAGCATTTATTCACAAGTAGAATAATGCCTAGAGACAATATTATTTGTAATTTTTTATGAGTAACCATCACATCAGGTTAAGGTATAAAGAAAATTATTATTTGTGGGAGTAAAATTTACAGCAGTAAAATTTCAAGGAGTAAAATATTAATACTTACTTAATACTTACAGCCTTAGGTAAGATTATAACAAACAGGGGGTATCAATCTTATTTATACCCGTTACCATTCAAGATGCATGCTTAGAGCACTTTGAATGGTAACGGGTATATTATGTTTTGATGTGATATTAATTTGCGCTAAACTTGAATTCTTTTGGAGGTTTAGCCTGCAATAAGTGTGTAACAAAATAATCCCAACGCTTACGAACCATATAAGGTTCACGAGCAAAACCATGCCCTCTATTAGGTAACATCAGCATATCAAAATCTTTATTCGCGGCAATTAATGCATCAACTACTATTAATGTGCTGTAAGGCGTGACATTAGTATCTAAAGTGCCATGTACTAGCATAAGCTTACCTTTAAGCTTGTCAGCAAATAGTTGATTTGCTTGGCTATCGTAGTTGGTTGTGCCGTCTTCATTGTTCACTAACAAACCATGATACTTTTCACCCCATTCGTCGGCATAGTTACGGTTGTCGTGATTTCCTGCTTCTGATACGGCAACCTTGTAAAAACCAGGGAAACTAAACATTGCTTTGGTAGAAGCAAAGCCACCACCGGAATGTCCCCATATACCCACTCGTTTACTATCAATCCAGCTATGCTTTTTAGCCAGTTGTTTAATAGCGGCGACTTGATCGGGTAGACCACTATCACCCATATTTGCATAGTAAAATTCATGAAAGCTTTTTGAACGCCCAGGTGTCCCTAAAGCGTCTATTTCCACCACAATAAAACCTAATTCTGCTAAGGCTTGGTTATCGCCTCGCGCGGTTCTAAAATGTCGACCTCGAATACTTCCAACCTGTGGACCCGGGTAAATGTAATTAACGACAGGATATTGTTTGTTTTTATCAAAATTGCTGGGTTTATAAAGCAAGCCGTAAATATTGTGTTCGTTATTACGGTCTTTAACCACAAAAGCGGTTGGAGGCTGCCAGCCTGTTGCTAAGAGAGGGTTAATATCCATCGTTTCAACCACAAATTTTGCAACTGAGTTAGCTGTAGATTTGTCTATAGGTTTGGCTGTGCGTATAACGCTTGTTTCTGCTTGTTCGGGGCTTGAAAAACGGTCTAAAAAATAACGGTTATTCTTGTTAAAAGTTATACGATGGTGTTTTTTCTCTGGCGTTAGTAAGGTTAAATTGCTGCCATTTTTATTTACGCTGTAAAGATAGGTAAAATAGGGATCTCCACCTTCACGCCCAGCTCCGGTAAAATATAAAGTTCCGGTGTCTTCATCTACGTTAAGTAATTCTAAAACCGTCCATTTACCTTGGGTAATAGCCTGTTTTACTTTACCGGCAGCGCCATCTATTAAGTAAAAATGCCCCCAATCACTACGTTGTGAAAACCAAATAAACTCATTAGTTTTATCAAGATACTGCCAACTAATTGCGTTAACACCTGATTCAAAAAAGCTCTTTTGTGTTTCTGAATAAATTGTTGTTACTTGTCCGTTTTCTGCATTGGCGACTTTTAAAGTTGCCGTTTTATGATCTCTGCTGGTTGAGATAAAAGCAAAACTTTTACTGTTGTGTGCCCAATCTATATCAAGCATTTCCCCATTGTTTCCAGCAACGTGGTCGGTTATTGATGACCGATGAGCATCAGCTGGCATATTTAAAGGGATCACCTGCTTTTCAGCTTTAGCGTTAAGGTCAATAATAACGCGATGTATGGTAAAAATATGTTCGTCGCCGGGTAATGGGTATTTCCACTGATCTATTGTTGGGTGACCAACATTAGTTGATACCAACGCCATGTCGCCAACTTTTCTGCTGTCATGTTTGAAAGTAGCCAGTTTTGAAGAATCAGGCGACCATTTAACTACAGGAGTCGCTTCACGGATCCAACCGGCGTTGTTAGTTGCGTAGCCAAAATCTTTAATACCGTCTGTTGTTAATTGAGTTTCTTGGTTATTTTTTAGATTGCGTGACCATAAATTGTAGTCACGTATAAAAACAGCTATTTCACCATTAGGAGATACCATTTCATCTGCTTTAAGAGCTTTGGTATTAAGCGCACATTGAAAAGGTTTTGAGCTAGCGTCCACATTGTTGTTTATATGGCTACTTATGTGGCAAATATAACTTTTATCATTTAGCTTTACGGCTATTTTGTTGTTATCAATAACGTCAAAAGCATTAAAAGGAAGGTTGTAGGCATCAATTTCGGTAGAAGTTACTTCAGCGAGTGCTTTTGCTAATGCTTGGTGATCAAATGCGAGCTTTTTTTCTTTTGTTATTGGGTTTACTTCAAAAAACTGATCACCTTTTTTAGTATGAGATTTATAAAATAAGTGGTCGTTGTGCCAGAACGGATTTTCGACCGTTCCGGTAACCAATTTTTGGGTATGTTTTGCAAGTTGCTTTTCAGCGCGTTGATAATCCGAAACGCTAAGCTGGTTAGCTAATATTGAACTTGAACACAGGGACATAATACATACGACTATTATTTTATTTAACATGTGAGACCTTTAGTAAGAGATCTTAAATTTTGGTTATTTTAGGTATTTCAACAAGGTAACAGGTTTTATTTTTATTAGTAGATAAAACCTATAAGCCGTATTTTATTTACGATAAATACCAAGCTTTAAAATACTCATATTTGTAGCTAATGGTATTAATCGCTTATTTGGCTAAAGAACTGAATCAAAATCGTGTTTATTTGCAAATTCTAATAAACGATTATTGGCAGGCATTGGGTGATCGTTAATCATAGTTAATCCTGCTTTATGCGCTAACGCTAAAATACTTTCGATATCGCGTATGCCACTTTGCGGATCGCGCTGCTTTAAATGCACATCAAAACTGGCATTACTGGCGCTAGTAAATTGTCCTTTATAATTAAACGGACCGTAAATACCGACTTTTCCTTTGGCATCTAAATGTTTTTGTACAGCGTTAAAAAAGTCGATTACGCGTTCCCAGCTAACAATGTGCAAGGTATTTGCCGTATAAATGGCTGATACAGTTTTTATTGGCCACGGCTCTGATAAGTCTAGTGTGATAGGTGGCAGTAAATTAGATAAAGGTTGCTCAGCAAGCCATTGATTAATACCAGCATGATTAACCGTTAAATCACTGGTTTGCCACAAAAGATGAGGTAATTGCTTAGCAAAATACACGGCATGTTGTCCGGTGCCTGAGCCTATTTCTAATACTGAATCACTATGACAAAACGCTTGTTGTAAAATAGGTAAAATATGAGTTTTATTGTTTTCACACGCTTGTGAAAAAGGTTTATAAATCTCGTTGAACATGATTACTCTCCTGATTTTCTTTAAAAGGCAAAGCCAATCTACATCGTTGTATGTAAGTTAACATGTGCTGTTGTTCACGTTTACAAAAGTCTTTAATAGCTTGCTTAAAAGCTGAATGTTTAACCCAATGATATGAATAGGTGAGTACGGGTTCAAAGCCACGTTGAATTTTGTGTTCGCCTTGAGTGCCAGGGTTAAAGCTTTGTAAGTTATGTTTAATGCAAAACTCAATTCCTTGGTAATAACACAGTTCAAAATGCAAATAATTAAACTGCTCGGTAGCCCCCCAATAACGCCCATATAATTGCTTGTCGTCATGAAAAAATAAGGCACAGGCAACATCTTTATCTGCATGGCTTGCTACTATCAGTAAAACATTATTAGGTAGGGCTTTGAAAATACGTTCAAAAAAAGCAAAGCTTAAATGTGGAGTATGCTGCCTTTTTAAATAGGTGAGTTGATAGGTTAAGTAAAAAAACTCGAGAACTTGTTGAGTAATTTGATCCCCTGAATATTGTCGAATATTAATATTTTGTTTTTTTATAGATTCGCGCTCTTTACGAGTGTTTTTTCTTTTACGCGCGGTAAAGGTTGATAAATACTGCTTGAACGAGCTATAGCCTTTATTAAACCAGTGAAACTGAACGGTATTACGCTCATAAACATTGTCAGGTATGTCAGCAATTTTAGGGCAAAATAATAAGTGCCAGCTAGCAATGTCGTGCTTGTTACAGTACTCACTTAATGGCGACATTATATCGCTATGAGTTAAGGTTTTAGAGATAAGTTTTTCAGAGCTAACCGGTGTAAAGGCAATGGTACTAACCAATTTAGGGTAATAAGCTAAACCATGTTGTTCGTAAGCATTTGCCCAATCCCAGTCAAATACAAATTCGCCCCACGAATGGCTTTTAAGATACAAAGGAAGTATAGCTGCTATTTTATCATCACTTTTTATGGTGAGATGATGAGGTTGCCAACCTTTATCAATGCTTGCCGATTTGCTAGTTTCTAATGCTTCAAAAAATTCGTATGTTAAAAACGGATTAGTTGAGGTGTTTAGGTGATCCCAATCTTGTTGAGGTATTTGAGAAAATGCGTCTTTAAATGCTGCAATCATAAATAGTTATACTTATTAAATTTTTTAATAAAATCAATGAGTTGTATAAGGTTGTATTAACCTAAAACATCCTGTATATGAGTCAAAAGTAATGCACATTATTTACCATGAATGCAGCAAAGTCTTATTTTTTTAATTTGGCAAAAGCGTCAGCAAAGGCGTTACCCATAACCGCATTGTTCACCTCTTTAGGTTTATGCGATTTTTGTGGTTTTTTAGCTTGTCCGGCATGAGGCGCATGCGTAGGCTTTGTGGGCGACTTAGCCTGTTGGTTATGTCCAGCTTTGCTGTTTGTATGTGCCTCTTTAGGTGCTTGAGTCGGCTCTATAGTATCGTCTAAGCGCATGGTTAAGCTAATGCGTTTACGTTGAGGGTCAACTTCGGTTACTTTAACTTTTACAATATCGCCAGCTTTTACTACTTCGCGTGGGTCGCTTACAAATTTATTAGTTAAAGATGATATATGTACTAATCCGTCTTGATGCACGCCTAAATCGACAAAGGCGCCAAAATTAGCAACATTAGAAATAACGCCTTCCAAAATCATACCTACTTCAAGGTCGTTAATGGTATTAACACCTTCTTTAAATGTTGCTGTTTTAAATTCAGGGCGTGGATCTCTGCCCGGCTTTTCAAGCTCTTTTATAATATCGTTAACGGTTACTTCACCAAACTCTGGCGTAACCACCTCTGCAATATTCACTTTATTAAGTTGCTCGGTTTGGCTTAAAATATCACTTACGCTGGTATTTAGTTGTGCAATGATTTTTTCAACAACAGGATAAGTTTCAGGATGTACCCCCGATTGATCTAATAGATTAGTTCCGTTGGCAATGCGTAAAAAACCTGCGGCTTGCTCGAATGCTTTAGCGCCTAAACGAGCAACTTTTTTTAGTTCTTGTCGGTTATTAAAACGACCATTTTCATCGCGGTAATTCACCACATTTTGTGCCATGGTTTTAGTTAACCCTGATACGCGAGTTAGCAATGCTACCGAGGCGCTGTTTAAATCGACCCCTACGGCATTTACACAATCTTCAATCACTTCATCAAGGGTTTTACTTAATTGACTTTGGCTTACATCGTGTTGATATTGCCCAACACCAATCGCTTTAGGATCTATTTTTACTAATTCGGCTAAGGGATCTTGTAATCGTCTTGCGATAGACACGGCACCACGTAATGACACATCTAATTCTGGAAATTCTTTTGCGGCAAATTCTGACGCTGAATAAACCGAGGCTCCAGCCTCACTAACAATAACTTTATTAGGTTTTAGTTTTTCTAAATTGGCAATAACTTCAGCCGCTAGCTTATCGCTTTCACGCGAGGCGGTGCCATTACCAATCGCAATAAGTTCTATTTTGTGTTGCTGGCATAATGTGGTGAGAGTTCTAACTGATTTATCCCAATGGTTTTGCGGCGCATGAGGAAAGATAGTGGTGGTGTGTAATAATTTACCTGTAGCGTCTACAATCGCAATTTTACAACCTGTACGTAAACCAGGATCTAGCCCCAAAGTTACTTTAGGTCCTGCTGGTGCGGCCATTAATAAATCACTTAAGTTGGTTGAAAATACGTTTATGGCTTCAATTTCAGCTTGATCACGTAATTTGCCAATAAGTTCAGTTTCTAAACTGACACCGAGCTTGGTTTTCCATGCGTTGTGCACCACTTTTGTTAAAAACTCTGCACCCGCTTGACCGGTTAAGCGCAAGTTAAAATGCTCAGTAATTAATTGTTCGGCACTGGAGTGGTTAGCCGTATCTTGTTGAGGGTCAACATTAATACTCAGTTTTAAGAACCCTTCGCTACGACCTCGCAGCATAGCTAACATGCGGTGAGAAGGTACAGACTTTAAGCGTTCTGAATGTTCAAAGTAATCTTTATATTTTGTCGCTTCTTGTGTTTTGGCTTTAATCACTTTACTGGTGAGGTGCGCTTGTTTTAATAAGTGGTTACGTAATTTTTGTAGTAGGTTGGCGTCTTCTGCAAAACGCTCAATTAAAATAGCCATTGCGCCATCAAGGACTTCTTTTTCATCGTTAAAGCTTGCTGCTTGGTTAATAAAGGCAATGGCTTCAGAAGCTGGTACTAATCGCCAATCGTTATACAGTTTGTTGGCTAAGGGCTCTAGGCCGGCTTCAATAGCTATTTGACCTTTAGTGCGGCGTTTTGGTCGGTACGGCAAATATAAATCTTCAAGGCGAGTTTTATTGTCAGCTTGATTTAATTCGGTAGACAATGTTGAAGTTAGTTTGCCTTGCTCTTCAATACTTTTGAGAATAACGTTTCTGCGGTCATTTAAGTCACGAATGTAGCTTAACCGCTGGTTGAGGTGGCGCAGGTGATTGTCGTCTAACCCTTGGGTAACTTCTTTTCTGTAACGTGCAATAAAAGGTACTGTTGCTCCGTCATCTAATAAGGAAATAGCCGCGTTTATTTGTACAGGAGAAACATTGAGCTCTTTAGCAATTTGCTCAGCAATAGATATCATTTAACTTAAATCCCAAGATGAAAAAGTATTGAATGGTTTAATATGAATAATAACGTGTGTAGATAGGCTCTTGAAAGCGTTATTTTTGCTTTTAAAAGGGATTTAACCATTAAATTGATTAATGATGACATTGAAAAACAGGTTATTAATTTTTAGTCAAAATTTTAGCGCTATACTCTTATTTTTGACTATAGTTGTTGTATTAAAAGAATATATACCCATCACACTTCAAGATGCAGGTTCAGAGCTAAACGAGAAAATCAGATCAAGGCGCGTTACGCATATAATGGTTATTCCCTTATCAAGTATCGCAACGCTGGACTGATGACCCTTTATCTCCTTGCTGAATTATACAACTTGAGGTGTGATGGGTATAAACATGAACGCATGTGTTTCTAACACAGCTAAAGTCCTGTAACCAATGAGAAGCACTTAAAGGAATATTAATTAGGATTATGGCGAATATTAAAGCTTTACAAAAAAATATTAAAAACCGAAATTTTTTGGCTGTTTTTCTAATTGGTGTCTTGGTAAGTGTCTCATTTTTCATTTTAATATTGCTGTTTAATCAACAAGAAAAAGACGCGACCATTATTAACATTGCCGGTAGCCAGAGAATGCTATCACAAAAAATAGCCTTGTTTTCATATGTGCATTATCAAAATGTAGAGTTGGGCGAAATTAATGTAAACGATCAAAAAACTTTACTCGCTACAGCCACGTTATTTGTGAACAATCAAAAACATTTAGCTGATATTACCTCCAAGCCCTCTTATACAATACCTAATGAGGTTTTCACACTTTATTTCAAGTCACCGATCCACCTTAATGAACGTATTGATGATTACGTTACTCATGCAATGTTATTGAGCAAAACACAAAATAAAAATATCGCTAAAACTATCATTGAACAAAATTTTGACCGTAATTTAATTCAGCAATTATTAGTTGATTTAGATGATGTTGTTTTAAAAATAGAACAGCATGTCAACGAACGTAATAAATACATTGAAATGTTTGTAGTCGCTTTATGGTTAGCCACCATGTTTTTATTAATTATGATTAGTTATTTTATTTTTATACCATTGCAGCGACTTATTAACCAAAATTTTAATGATATTTCTTTAGCAGAACAGCAAAGTGTCGAGTTAAATCGCGCTATTAATAAGCATGCAATTGTTTTTAAAATACGAATGGATGAACACTATACAATATTAAATGTTAATGAATATTTTACTGAATTTTATCGCTACACAGAAAAAGAAGTTATTGCTCAGAGTGCCCTTTTACTTTGTAGCAGTACGTATAACGACACAGACTTTGAAGAAGTTTTTAAACAATGCGTAGAAAATGAATTTTGGCATGGCGAATCCATTCATAAAATTAAAGGCGGTCGAGAACTTTGGTTATCAACCACCATTGCCCCACTGATAAATAGTAATAATAATATAGAATCCTTTATTGTTATTCAAAATGACATTAGTGGCATCAAACAAACAGAATTAGCACTCAATAAATTACATCAAATCACCTCAGATTTAAACAAATCATTCACTGAAAAAATCAACGAGGTTCTGGTATTAGGTAAACAAATATTTAATTTGCCCTTAGCTCTTATTAGTGAAATTAATGAACAAGAATATAAAGTTTTATATTGTCATACACCTAATAATGAAATTAGTCTTGGGACCGTTTTTGAATTAGGCAATACTTATTGTTCGCACACCCTCAATGCAGGTAAACCGTTGGCTTTTCACCAAGCTGGTAAAAGTGCGATAAATTGTCATCCATGTTATATAAATTTTGGATTAGAAAGCTACATAGGTGTTCCATTAATCTTAGATGACAAACTGTTTGGTACGTTAAATTTTTCGGGTGCAGAGGCAGGGAGTCGCCCTTTTACAGACCGAGAGCTAGATTTAATTCAGTTATTCGCTCATTGGATAGGTGCAGAATTAACCCACAAAAAAAATGATAAAAAATGGTGTGCCCAGCAATCTTTAATGGAGCAAATGGGGCATCAAGCACGTATTGGCGCCTGGGAAGTCGATATGGTCAAAAAAAATGTTTATTGGTCGGATGTCACTAAAGAAATACACGAAGTGCCTAGTAATTATCAACCGGAATTATCCTCTGGAATTAATTTTTATAAAGCAGGTAAAAATAGACAAAGGATTGAGGCACTTGTTGCAAAAAGTATTGAGGATGGCACACCTTATGAAGAAGAATTGCAAATAGTAACCGCTAAAGGAAATGAAGTTTGGGTGTCAGCTCGGGGACGATCTGAATTTGAAAATGGTGTATGTATAAGGCTTTTTGGTTCGTTTCAAGATATTAATGACAAAGTTAATGCTCAACATAAAATAGCTGCACATAGCCAGCGCATGTCGTTAGCTGCCGATTCAGCCGGTATTGGTATATGGGAACTTAATTTCATCACCAAAAAATTAAAATGGGATGATTGGATGTTTAAACTTTATGGTGTTAAACCTGATAAATTCTCTTGTAGCCTCAAAGCTTGGGAGCAAGGTGTACATCCTGATGATTTAGCCGAGGCATCTGCGCAATTAAACCAAGCATTTTTAATGCAAGGTAAATTAGATTCTCAATATCGAATTATTCAACCTAATGGCGAAATAAAATATATTAAATCAGCTGCTATTGTTATTAGTGATATCCAACAACAACCAGTTTCAATGATAGGGGTTAATTACGATGTAACTAAACTGGTTGAAAATGAAATTGCGCTTACTCAAGCCAAAGAACAAGCCGAAATAGCTGTAACCGCAAAAAATGAATTTTTTGCCAGCATGAGTCATGAAATAAGAACTCCCATGAACGGCGTTATTGGTATGCTTGATTTAGTACAAGAGTCTCCTTTAGATCAAGAACAAAAACATCGTATTAATATTGCTCAACAAAGTGCTAATTCACTCTTATCTCTTATTAACGATGTGCTCGACTTTTCAAAAATAGATGCCAATAAACTGGAGCTTGAAAATATTAGTTTTAACTTACATAAAATGGTGAGTGATACAGCTAAATCTTTTGCTCAGCAAGCACAACATAAAAATTTAGAAATTATTGTCGACTTAATCAATGTTAAATACTCTATTATGGTTGGCGATTCAAACCGTATTCGTCAAATATTAACCAATCTAATTGGCAATGCGATTAAGTTTACTAAGCAGGGCGAAGTTATTATTCGACTGAACCAACAGCATCATACCAATACACATTGGCACATAACCATCGACGTTATTGATACCGGTGTTGGCATAGCAAAAGAAAAACAAGAGTCATTATTTGAGGCCTTTAGTCAGGTAGATGCTTCAACCACAAGAGAATACGGAGGCACAGGGTTAGGGTTAGCCATCGTTAAAAAATTATGTTTATGTATGCAAGGCAGCATAAAAGTAGAGAGTAGCGAAGGAGTAGGCAGCAACTTTAGTTGTAATTTAATGATAGAAAAATTTTTAGAGCCGCAGCCTTTATTTCCAATAAAAAATCCGCAAAATAAACGTGTACTTATTATTGAAGATAATGCTTCTAATGGCGAGGTTATTCAACAACAACTACAGGCTTGGCAACTTGATGTTGAATTAGTGACAAGTACTAAACAGGCATTAATATTACTCACGTCCGACCTTCAAACAACACCTTTTAACTTAGTATTACTAAATCGTGATATGCCCGAACTCGAACCATTGGCTTTTATTAAAACGTTGCGTTTAGAGCCAACATGTAGAGACATAAAAATTGCATTGATGACTTTAATGAAAAACCAAGATGATTTAACTGATGGTGTTCAATTAGGTATTGACGATCACTTCCCTAAACCTATCACCACTTTTGATTTGTATCGGGCTATCAATACTATCGAACAAGAATTTACGGTAAAACCGAGTGAAAATATTAATGCTTTAGAAGAAAACTTAAACTCTACTACTAACGAACCTTGGTTAAAAACAGCTAAATTATTACTCGTAGAAGATAATAGAGTTAATCAGATGGTGGCATTGGGAGTACTAAAAAAAATAGGTATTGAGCAATGCGAAATTGCTAAAAATGGTATAGATGCATTAAATCAACTTAAACATTGTGATAAAAATGATCCATTTACTTTTATCATTATGGATTGTCAAATGCCTGAGATGGATGGCTACGAAGCAACAAAACTAATTCGCCAAGGCGATGCAGGTGCACATTACCAAAGTATCCCTATTGTTGCCATGACCGCTAATGCGATGTTAGGAGATGAACAAAAATGCCTAAACGCCGGCATGGATGACTATTTAGTTAAACCCATTAATAAAATTAGAGTAAGAGATACCTTAACCACATTTTTAGGTTAAATTAGCTGGATCACGTTGCAACTCATCTATCTTATGGTTAACCATTTACTTGTTAACCGTTAAATACTCTATTTTGGTTACATACCAATATTTAATGCCTTTAGGTGTATTAACGGTGACTTCATCATCTACTATTTTTTTTAGGCAAGCGCGTGCCATAGGCGCATCAATAGAAATATAGTCGTGCCTACCGTATATTTCTTCAGGGCCTACAATTCTAAAAGTAAGTGTTTCTTCATTATCGTTTTCAAGCGTTACCCAAGCGCCAAAAAATACTTTGCCGTTTTGTTGGTGATGATATTCAACGACTTTAATATCTTCTAAGGTTTTAGTTAAAAAACGGACTCTGCGATCAATCTCTCGTAAGCGTTTTTTATTATATTGATAATCTGCGTTTTCAGAACGGTCACCCAAGCTAGCCGCCCACGACACTTTTTTAGTGGTTTCAGGTCTTTCTTTTCGCCACAGTGTATCTAATTCGTTTTGAAGTTTTTGGTAGCCTTCTTTTGTTATTAATTTAGTTTTCATTTTTTACTGTATTTTAGGTTGTTGATATATATAGTTATTTTGTTTTTATAAGTGATGGTCATTAATTATAACAGCTTGGGTGGTTGTATTTAAAATCATTTAGTTTGTTATGTCTATTCCCGCTATCAACTAAGCAACGGATAAATGTTATGTGTTTTTAACTTTGCTTGATATTATAAGTTTTATTGATGGTGTCGAAAATTGGGAGTGATTGTGAACAAGAGTTTACTGGTTAATTTAATTGCGTTTGCCTTAACTGTAGCGGGTTACGTTATGGGTAGTAATATCGTATTTACGGTGGGGATTTTTGCTTTGTCTGGTGCTGTTACTAATTGGGTGGCGGTGCATATGCTTTTTGAGAAAGTACCAGGGCTTTATGGTTCGGGTGTTATTCCTGCTCGGTTTGAGGATTTTAAATTGGGTATTAAAGCGTTAATGATGGAGCAATTTTTTACTCAACAAAACATTGAACGATTTATGTCATCAGGTGGTGAGCAATCTTCACCTATTGATTTATCTCCTATTATTGAACAAGTTGATTTATCGCCAGCATTTGATAATTTAATTAAAGTTATTGAAAACTCTTCGTTTGGATCAATGCTTGCCATGGTTGGTGGCAGTGAAGTTTTACAGCCTTTGCGTGAACCCTTTATTGAAGAAATGAAATCAACAATGAGTGACATAGCGCAAAGTGATGAATTTAGCGTAATGCTTAATGCGCAGCTTGCTCAATCAGGCTTGTCAGAGGGAATGCGTGATAAAGTTAGCGACATTATTGAAAAAAGATTAAATGAGTTAACGCCACAACTTGTTAAAACTATTATTCAAAATATGATCAAACAACATTTAGGCTGGTTAGTGGTTTGGGGAGGAGTTTTTGGTGGTATTATTGGCTTAATTGCCGCATTAACTAAAATGTACTAGGGTCTGTTGATCTTTCGAGGTTATTTTTACAGCAAGGTGTTTGATATTTAGACAAGGCAGAGTATGTGAAGTGTAGCTAGCTACTCGAACATACGATAACGACGTATAAATTTCAAACAGGTAGTGCGCTCTGGGTTCATTTAAAACGAATTTACTCATTGCTGTTCGCTTCTTTAATAGAATAACTATTAGACAAAGCTCACATCGCGATTAAATTCGTTTTAAATTGAATAAAACTTAACCCTGAAAGATCAACAGACCCTAATGATTATTGTAGTTAAAGTGTTTTTCCTGAGCGTTATATACCCATCACACTTCAAGATGCAGGTTCAAAGCTAAACGAGGAAATCAGATCAAGGCGCGTTACGCAGATAAGGGTTATTCCCTTATCAAGTATCGTAACGCTGGACTGATGTCTCGCTTAGCTCCCTACGGGTAAATTGATAAATAGTCATCTACGGCGTTATTGATTTAGAAAATAGAATCACTATTTTCGTCAATCAATGCCTTGTACCTACCCCTTTATCACCTTGCTCAATTCTGCAGCTTAAGGTGTGATGGGTATAATGTAAGAAAAGCACTTTACCTTGCTCACTCCATTTCACCATACTTTTTCTTCTATATTATTCCAGATGAAGTAGCCAAAATAGCGCGTTTTTTGACACTTGCTCTTTAATTTACTCCCCTTTGTAGGTATGCTTGCGTTCTATTTTTGGGATATTTTCGCTGCTTTATAATTGTATATTGTAGTTTTATTCCACGACTCGTAAAGAAGGTAATTTGAGCCATGTTTGGTCGCTTAAAAGCTTTACCAGCAGATCCTATTTTAGGTCTTTCTATTAAGTATCGCGCTGATGAAAACCCATTGAAAATTGATTTGGGTGTAGGTGTTTATAAAAATGAAGCTGGTGACACTACAATTTTAAAGTGTGTTAAAAAAGCTGAAAAATTTCGTTTAGAAAACGAGCTGACAAAAACGTATATTGGCGGCACAGGTTCAGTCTTATTTAATGAAAGAATGACCGCACTGATTTTTGGCGATCATAAAGTTATTAATCAAAATCGTGTTAAAACTGTTTCTACTCCCGGTGGTACCGGTGCTTTGCGTGTTGCAGGTGAATTTATTGCGCGTTGTAAGACAGGCGCTAAAATTTGGCTTTCAAACCCTACGTGGGCAAACCATAAAGGTGTATTTAGTGCCTCTGGGTTAGATATTGCTGAATATCCTTACTACGATTACGAAAATAAAACCCTTGATTTTGATGCAATGCTTAATGCGTTAAAGCAAGTGTCAGCAGACGATTTTGTATTACTACATGCTTGTTGCCATAACCCATCAGGTATGGATTTATCACAAGAACAATGGCAGCAAGTTGCACAAGTTGCTAAAGAGGTAGGCTTTACACCGTTAATTGATATGGCGTATCAAGGTTTTGGTGATGGCTTAGAAGAGGACGCTTATGGTGTTCGTTTAATGGCTGACACTGTTGATAACATGATTTTATGTAGTTCATGTTCTAAAAACTTTGGTTTATATCGCGAACGTATTGGCGCTTGCACTGTTATTGGCGAAACACCAGCAACGACCGACATCGCATTGTCTGTAATACTGGGTGTAGCACGTACTATTTATTCAATGCCGCCTGCTCATGGTGCTGCTTTAGTGGAAACTATTTTAGGTTCACAAGAGTTGACTCAAGAATGGCACATTGAATTGGCTGAAATGCGTAACCGCATTAATGGTAACCGCAAAGTTATTGTAGATAAGCTCATTGAAAAAGGTGTTACCAGAGACTTTAGCTTTATTGCGCATCAAAAAGGCATGTTCTCATTTTTAGGGATTACCCCTGAGCAAGTTCAACAACTGCAAGACGAATACAGTGTTTACATGGTTGGCTCTAGTCGCATGAGTATTGCTGGCATTGCACCAAGTAACGTTGACTATTTAGCTGAGTCTATCGCAAAGGTTTTATAATAGAGATTTATACCCGTTACCAATCAAAATGCTCGTTTCAGAGCGTGTGAGCGATATCAATTCAAGGCAATACTTTATTGTAATGGTTGTTCCCTTATAAAAAGTATTAACGATGAAGTGATTTTGCTCAAGCGCTTCTGCGATGGGTCTAAAAACAATTTATTCGTCGTTATTTAGTTGGGTCAGGGAATAACCATGACATAAACTTAATGCCTTGCCTAAATTGTTTTTAGTTCCCACTGAAACCTGCATTTTGAATGGTAACGGGTATATACCCATCGAATAAGCGCTCAAGCGTTTATTTCTTTAAAAGGTGACTTCGTCGTTAATGCTTTTTACAATGGAATAACCATTGCAATAAAGCATTGCCTTGAATTACTTACTATAAACATTGACGCTCACGCGCCCTGAAACAAGCATCTTGATTGGTAATGGGTATATACTCATTAAAGCGAAACCGTTTATTCTGTTTCGCTTTTTTTGAGCTAATTTTAGCTGACGGACTTAATTATTTAGGCAAAATTCACCGTTTTCATTCAATGCTATTTCTTGTGTTTCAATAATTGCATCGGTATTAAGTTCGCCATAAATATGTGGATATAATCCGCCTGTTGCTGGTTCCCACTTAACTTGTGCTGTTATTTTGTTTTTATCTACAATCAAAATAAGTGGCTTTACGATGTTTTTATAAAACTTATTGGCAATACGGGTTAACTGGCTTTTAGGGGCTGCGTGAATAAAGCCCTCAGTGTTAATAGACTCTCGTGTTAACACGCCTTGTTTTAATGCGGTGGTATATTCTTGCTCGGACGACAATAAGTAAATATTTGCATCGGTTAAGCCGCTGTACATACGTACAAACATAGCGGTAATAGCTTGTTGCTCAAGGTTTTGGTAAATGTAATCGACCCTAAAAGTACCTGTTAATGTGTTGCCCTCAAGTTTTTGACTTATTACGGTTATTTCAGCTTGTGCACACCAATCCATTTTTACTAACCATATAGGTACATGTGCTAAAAAAGGTGTTGTCGTTTTTTTTTCGAAATTGTAAGTATTACCTAAGGTTAAATTGGGGTAGTTATCGGTACTCAAAACTGAATTAATTGTTGTTGTGTTAAGGGGGGTAGGTAAGCTCATTAAAACGCCTATCATAATTTTTTAGTTATGGTTAAGTGGATCATAACGACTTAAGTAATGGTATTCCATCAATAAAGCTCAAGTAAATTTCAGAGAAATAATCAGTCAAGCTAAACGTAGCATTTAATAACGGCTTTATAAGTAACTAAGCATAACTTACAATAAGCGCCTATTTATATTAAATCGTTGTGTTTACATGCCTTTCTTACATTTTTCACTAATAAAGCTTTACCAATACACTTTATTTGCCCAACGTTTAATCCAACATTGTATAAGTATAAAATCTTTAATATGGATAATGTTGTTAATGACTTTTTCTTCGGTATCATCTGAATTAGTTAGTGATAAATGTATTGTAAAAACCATTAAAACTGCAAAAAAAGCATTAACCTATGATGAAATAAAACTTATTTGTTTATTAGAAAGTACCACTCCACCCCACATGAAAAATGGTCGAATGGCCAATAGAATAATTAGCGAGCAATTAACCGCGTTTGACCCTTACGTTATTACACCACACAAAATGAATTACATTTTGCCAGTAAGCTATACCAATAAAGTAAACCGCGATGTTTACAAAACGGTAAATGATTGGAGCGATGCGTTAAGAAACTCTGAGTCAAAATTTCAGCTCAGTATTAAAGTACCTTTAAATACAAAAAAAATATTCACCCGAGATGACGGCATTTTTTTTGGTTTTACGTTGCAGTCATGGTGGCAAGTGTATTCAGATGGTATATCTAAACCCTTTAGGGAAACTAATTATCAACCTGAAATATTTTATTTAAGCCCACTTAAATATCACCCTTTTGATGGCAATACTGCGATTATTGTTGGTTTAGAGCATCAATCAAATGGTCGTGCGCAGGGATTATCTCGTAGCTGGAACAGAACCTATATTAATTTTTTATTCGAAAAAGATAACTTTGCTTTGTCATTTCAGCCGTGGTGGCGAATTCCAGAAAGTGATAAAGAATTTCTTTTAGATCCCAAAGGCGACGATAACCCAGATATTAGTGATTACTTGGGATACTTTCAATTAGCCGCTACTTATAAGTGGGAGCATTATGAGTTTTCATTTAAAGGCCATGAAAACTTTTCAACTCACAACGGTGGAATGGAGCTTGGACTTACGTTTCCTTTATGGGGAAAACTGCGAGGCTACGTGCAATACACTAATGGCTACGGTGAAAGCTTAATTGACTATAATCATTCGCAGCAACGTTTAGGCATAGGGTTTGCGCTTACTGATTTTCTTTAGACCCATCGAAGAAGCGCTTGAGCGTTTATTCCTCTAAAAGATGACTTCATCGTTAATATTTTTTTATAAGGGAACAACCATTACAATAAAGTATTGCCTTGAGTTGCTTACTATAAACATTGACGCTCACGCGATCTGAAACGAGCATTTTGATTGGTAACGGGTATATATTTTATGGGTATAAGATAAAAAACCGCTCTATTTTTATGAATAACCTATACTTGATATGAAGTCGTGTAAAACGGGGTGTGGGTTAAACCAAAACAGCCAAATAGCATACGCTTAACGGCAAAAAATCGGTTTGTTTTCAATTTAATCTCTCTTCTGGCTCCAATTTCACGTTATATATGTAACCAATATTTATACCCGTTACCATTTATGCATTTTAAAATAAGTATCTCCATGGGTAAAGTGTATATATTAATAAGAGCAAAGCTAAATTAACAATGTTGAAACTATGTATATTTATATTAAGTACTTTATTATTTAGTGGCCACTCACTTGCAGAGGCATGCTCTTCATCTAATACGAGTAATTGTTATACTTTACAACTGCATTACACTTTTTCAGAAGGTATCAATCAAACAACTGCTGATATTAGTGGTAACGGTCGAAATGGTTCGCTTATAAATAACCCTACTTGGGTGGCTAATGGAACAAATTACTATTTAGACTTTAACCGAGTAAACAAAACAAGTGTAAAGTCGCCACCTTTTCAGCCGCCAGCTGATGGGGTAGTCGCTTTTTGGTTGAAAGTTCCACCTACTGCACCTGTTAGAAGGCGGATATTTGGTTTTGATGATGGCTGGGAAATACGTTGGGAGCCTGACAACGTTATGTATCTCGATATCAATAAAACGGGTATCAACGAGAGTATTCGTACCAGTTCAGCTATTACGGCAACAAATACTTGGATGCATATCGCTGTAGTGACCAGTGCTACAAACAATACTTGGTCGGTTTATATTGATGGGGTGCTAGATAATAGCGGCAGTGAAACACTTACACCTCGCCCAAATCCACAGGCATTGAGTATAGGTACGCGAACAAATATCAATAGCGACTATATGGATGGTTCGGTTGATGATTTTAGAATATACACAGGTGTACTCACCGCCACTGAAATAGCTGAATTAGCTAATAATTTGCCAGCTTGCTGTTTGGACTATCCTTACGAAACTGATTTTGAAGGTGATAATACCGAATGGACGCCAGATAATGATTGGGCAATTAGTAGCTTAGGGCATGGCGCATGGCAGCCACGGTCAGGGAGTAAATTTTTAGATAATAACCCGCTTGAAGTAGATCAAGAACTTCACCGCAATCATTATATCACTTTAAATAAACCTGTTTATATTCCTGCTTATGCAAACAAACCCACGTTAAGTTTTTACTATAAATCAGGTTTGTATTCAGGCCAAGTTTACAGCATGATTTCAACCGACGGCACAACATGGCGAACCTTAGAAACTTATATCGGTAGAGATAATCATAGTGATTACACCAAACGTGAAATTAATTTAGATAGCTACAAAGGTCAAACTGTTCAAATAAGATTTCGACAATATTATAATGCAGGCAGCGGTCCTCGATTATTTGTGGTGGATGATTTTCGGTTAGGAGACTTTCAATCAGACAATTATAGTTACCCATACAACAACGGCTTTGAAACCAAACAATTGCGAGAGCACTTTAATTATCAAGGCGATTGGAATAGCTCGCAAGCCCATGATGCTTTGCGGTATCCGAGTGAGGGTAACTACTTTTTAGATAATAATTACAACAATGAAGAACAAGTCAATGGAACCGATCATTCGGCGACCATGAACGGCTATATTACCTTACCCTCTGGTAATGCTAACCCTATAATTAGCTTTGATTATTTATCGACTATTTTTGATGGGCGAGTATATTTACAATTGCAAGAGGAAGGTTCTACCCAGTGGCGCTCTTTAAGAACTTTTAGTGAACAATTTAACCACACGCCTTATACAAAACACGAATATAACCTTTCAAGCTTTTTAGGAAAAACAGTTCGATTTCGCTTTAGGCAATATTGGTCTGCTGATCCTAAACCTCGTACGTTTACTATTGATAATATTTTTGTGGGTGAACTAAGTAAAGCCTTACCATTTCCTTATACAAATAATTTTGAAACGGCTAGCGAAAAATCTGATTGGCAACCCGAAGGTGATTGGAACATATCTACGAGTCACGATACTAAATGGTTCCCTAGTGAGGGAAGTTCGTTTTTAGATAACAACTCAAAAAATATTAACCAAGCAAACCACCGTGAACACTATGCCACTATGTCGGGTTTTATTCCTTTACCTGAAGATAGTAGTAATGTTGTGGTGAGTTATGACTATTTAGCCAATATTTTTGATGGACAAGTGTATTTATATATTCAAAAAATAGGGCAAAATAATTGGAGCCATATAAAAACCTATAATAGCCGTTTAAACAGAGCCAGTTATGGCAAAGAAGAATTGTCTTTAGCGGCTTTTGGTGGTGAAAAGGTTCGTTTTAGATTTAGACAATATAATTACTCGCAAGAAGGCGCTCGTGTTTTCACAGTAGATAATTTTGAAGTTAAGCAAATCTCACTTGAGCAATTTTCTTATCCATATTTTACTGATTTTGAAACGCTAGAATCTACTCCAATAATTAATGGACAAGACCACTGGCAGCACACTGGTGATTGGGGTATCTCTGTCGCGCATGATGGTTTGTACAATCCTAAAGATGGTGCTTATTTTTTAGATAATAATATTGAATTTGAAGATCAAGCAAACCATCGAGAACACTTTTCAACCATGAGTGGCTTTGTTCAATTGCCTCCGGCTCCTGCAAACCCAATAGTAAGCTTTGATTACTTATTGTCTATATTTGATGGTATTTCTTATCTTCAAATACAAGAAGAAGGCTCAAATCGATGGATTTATATACAGGTATTTAGACAAGAGCTTAATCATTCGCCCTACACTAAATATGAATATAATCTATCAAGGTATTTAGGTAAAAAAGTTCGTTTTCGATTTAGGCAATATTGGTATTCAACCCCAGGAAAGCGCGTCTTTACTATTGATAATTTTTATATTGGCGAACTCAATGAAATACTACCTTTTCCTTACAATAATGATTTTGAAACTGAAGAAGAACAAGCTCAGTGGCATCCCGAAGGCGATTGGAATATTTCTACCGCACACGATACTCAGTGGTATCCAAGTAGTGGTACACACTTTTTAGACAATAATTCGAATAACGAAAATCAAGCCAATCAGCGCGATCATTATGTGGCAATGTCAGGTTATATTCCGCTACCAGAAGATAGTAGCAATGTGGTTGTAACCTTTGATTATTTACTTAAAGCTTTTGATGGGCAATTTTATATTTATATTCAAAAAATGGGTCAAAGCAACTGGTCTTATTTGAAAGTTTATAATGCGCAATTAAATCGAGATGAATACACCAAAGAAGAAATTTCTTTAGCGGCGTTTGGTGGTGAAAAAGTTCGGTTTAGATTCCGCCAATATCATTATTCAACAGAAGGGGCTCGGGTTTTTGCCATAGACAATTTTAACGTTGAAAATGTCACTCTTAAAGAGTTTGATTACCCCTATTTTAATGACTTTGAAACCCCTATTTCTACTGCTTCGTTAAATGGTCAAGATCATTGGACAAACACAGGTGACTGGAAAATATCTAAGGCACATAACACTGTTTATGCACCCCAAGGTGGGCAGTACTTTTTAGATAATAACGGCGATAACGAAGATCAAGCAAACCATAGAGAGCATTATGCCACTATGAATGGTTTTATCACGTTACCGTCAGCGCCTGAAAATCCTATGTTGAGTTTTGATTACACAGCAACAACCTTTCGCGGAGCTGTTCAAGTTCAAATTCAAGAATTTGGTTCCAACACTTGGAGAAGCCTAAAAAGCTTTAATGAAACTAATGATCATAAACCTTACACCAAGTTTGAATACTTTTTATCAGCTTATGCGGGCAAAAAAGTAAGATTTAGGTTCAGACAATACTGGTTTAGCGATGAAGGCAAACGTGTTTTTTCAATTGATAACTTATTTGTTGGTGAGCTAAAACAAGCATTACCCTATCCATATGTTAATACGTTTGAGACGGAAGAAGAGCAAGCACAATGGCAGCAAGAAGGTGATTGGTCGGTAAATACTGCTCATGATGATAATTGGTATCCTAAATCAGGTAGCTACTTTTTAGATGGCAATGCCGATAAAGAAAATCAGAGTAACCACCGCGATCATTACGCTACGTTGTCGGGTTATATTCAGCTACCTGAAGATACGAGTAATGTTATTGCAAGTTTTGATTATTTACTTAATACCTTTAATGGTCAGTCATACATATATATTCAACGATTAGGTGAAAGCAACTGGCGTTACCTAAGAGCATATCGCAGTATCGATAACCATGACGGGTACGTAAGAGAAGAAATTCCTCTAACTGCATACGCAGGTGCAAAAGTACGCTTTAGGTTTAGGCAATATTACTATAGCGATGAGGGAGCAAGAGTATTTGGAATTGATAACTTTAAAGTGGGAGTGTCTGATTTACCGGATTTTGAATATCCCTATTTTAACGATTTTGAAACGTCTACATCAACTGCCACAGTTAATGGGCAAGACCATTGGAATACAAAAGGTGATTGGGGAATTTCTACTGAGCATGATAGTCATTATACACCTAAAAATGGACAGTTTTTTTTAGACAATAATGTTAATACAGAAGATCAAAGTAATCATCGAGATCACTATTCTTCTATTTTGGGATATGTACCTATTGCCTTAGAAGCGAATAACCCTCAGCTGAGCTTTTGGTATAAATCTACTATTTATAGAGGCTCAGTTTATGTACAAATTCAAGAAAAAAACTCTACCTTATGGCGTAATATTTTTACATTCAACGAACAATTTAGCCGCAGTGAATACACCAAGTTTTATTATGATTTAAGTGCTTTTAAGGGAAAATCTGTTCGTATTAGATTTCGTCAATATTGGTACAGCGATAGTGGGCCAAGAGTCTTTACCGTAGACGACTTTAGAATAGGAGATGACGATAGAGTAAATTTAAGTTACCCCTACACTAATACATTTGAAACCGAAGGAGAGCGAGAAGATTTTATTCATAATGGTGATTGGGGAACATCTACTGCGCATAATACTGATTATGTCCCTTACAAAGGTGATTGGTTTCTTGATAATAACGTTAATTTTGTAAATCAACAAAATCATATAGAACATTATTCGACCCTAAATAGTTATGTGCCAATACCTGTTAGTGCCGTGGTTCCAACATTAAGTTTTTGGTATAAAGTTAATAGTTTTAGTCATGCCGCATACGTTGAAATTCGCCGTAAAGATGAAACACGATGGAGAAATTTATATAGCTTTAGAGAAGATAAAAACCACGATGAATACGTAAAATTTGAAGCTTATTTAGATGCTTACAAAGGTGAAGAAGTGATCATCAGGTTTAGGCAATATTGGAATAGTGCTATTGGACCTCGGTTACTGGTAATAGATAACCTTAGAATAGGTGATCTAATACAAGAGCCTTATAGTTTTCCTTATTATAATAACTTTGATACTGAAACTAGTACCGCGTCAAAAAATGGGAGAGACCATTGGAATACCGAAGCTGATTGGGGCATTTCCGATCAAAACATTGCAACAGGTGTTGCTAAAAGTGGTAACTGGTTTTTAGATAATAACCCGGCAGACGAAAATCAAAGTAATCATCGTGACCATTACGCTACCATGAGAGGGTTTGTTAATATTCCTAATACAGCAGTAAACCCTAAAATAAGCTTTGATCACAAAGGCAACTTATTTAATGGTTTTATCTATCTACATGTACAGAGGGCAGGTAGTTCTATATGGAGAGATATAAAGCGCTTTTCGAGTGAAAACAATTCAGCAAATTATCAGCACTATAGTTATTCATTGAGTAGATATAAAGGCGAAAGTGTCAGATTTAGGTTTAGGCAATATTATTACTCTAACGCTGGAGATAGAGAATTTTATGTTGATAACTTTGCTATAGATCAAGAATTACTAGGGCTGTGGTATTTTGAAGAAAACTGGGAAGATGCTACCGACAATGGCTTTGATTTAACACCTATAAATACCCCCGTGTTTGATAAAAATACCCGTGCCAAAGATGGTGCAATAGGCACCAATACTAGTACGTGTTTTTATACCGGTTTTGAAACTAATCAATATGCTATAGCTACGGGCACCCAATCACAAAGTGATTTTAATGAAATAACTATTTCAGCGTGGGTAAAGCCAAGCTCATATAATGCTAATTTAAGTACTATTTTTAGTAAAAGTGAACATTTTTCAATTCACTTAAATAGCTCAGGTAATATTCAGTGGCAGTATTTATCCACTCAATTAGCCAGTGGTTCTGTTGTTCCGTTAAACGAGTGGACTCATATAGCACTCACTTTCAAAGATGGTGAGCAACATATCTACATAAATGGGGTAAGTGTCGCAACGGCGACAGTAGCAGGTATATTAACTGAACTTGAAGACGATATTTACATCGCTGCCGAGCTAAATAGTAGTAATACTATTTATGCAGACCGATATTTTAATGGCGCCATTGATGAGTTAAGAGTTTATCGCACTGCGCAGAGTAGCGCTGCAATAACAGCAGACATGAATGTACTTCGCGCTTGTGAAATTAACACAAAGCCTGATCACTACCGTATTACTCATCGCGGTTCAGGTCTTACTTGTGCCGCCGAAAAAGTAACCTTAACCGCTTGTAATAATGCTGAATGTACAGAGTACAATGAAGCACCACAAACGGTTACTTTACTTATAGAATCAAGCGATCAAGACACCATAAGCTCCACCGTTACTTTTGAAAAAAGTACCCAAGTTAGCTTTAACCACCCGACACCTACACCTGTAAAGTTTTCAATCATAAACGGTGAAAACAGCCCGTCAATTAATAACTTTCAATGTAAGGGCGGAACAGAAGATTCACCCTGTAGTATGGTATTTAAGAGTGCTGAGTTAAAATTTTTAAATGCTAATAACGCCGAAAGTGACGATATTGACCATCAAATTTCAGGGGTGAATTTTAATCACGCCGTACAAATACAAGCGGTAAAAGATAACGAAGGTGTATGTGAAAATGTGTTTGTTAATAAAAGTGTGGATATTGGTTTTTTACAAGAAAATCAACAGCCAACTGATATTTCAACAGGAAATAATTTTACTATCAATAATACAATCATTCCACGAAATAGCTTTAAAGACATTACACTAAGTTTTAATGCCAATGGTATAGCAACAATTCCTAACCCTATATATTTAGATGCTGGCGAAATAAAATTACAGGCTAAGTACAATCAAGCCGGTATTAATTTATCGGGTATGAGTAATGCTTTTTGGGTAAGACCTTTTGCATTAAAATTAGACGCTGTTTTTAATACACCTCATAGAGCAGGACAAGATTTCACTCTGCATACCACACCAATAAATGCCAATAATGGCGTGACTCAAAATTATAAGCAAAACGATATTTATTTAGACGTTCAAAGATTAACACCATTAGCAATTGCAGCGTCTGCAAGTGGTGGTAATATCGGCGGTATTGATGGCGTGTTTTCTTACAATAACGCAGCCGTTGAACTCACTTCTCCAACCAGCGTTATACTAGATGCCTTTGCTTTTAATACCCAAACCAATGTTTATAAGTCAACTTCACATAAAGTAAATTACTCAGAAGTAGGTAGCATTAGTATTGATATTAAAGATATTAATTACGGGGGTATTTCTGGTTTTAATGTTCCTTCTAATAGCGGTATAACAGTAGGAAGTTTTATACCCGATCATTTTGATGTTGAACTTGAACCCGATGTTAACCCCGCCTTTGGAAATACCTGCGAACTAGGCGAAAATCCTTTTACCTATATAGGGCAACCGTTTGGATATAAAGGTGCAGGTACCGCTATTTCTCAAACGCCGAAATTTATAATAACAGCAAAAAATTATAAAAATGAAATCACTCAAAACTACACCGAAGAGGTTAAATTAACTCAAGCGAGTATTAAAAGGCTATTTCCTAACGTTGACGATGAAAAATTAGGTAAAGACAATACAAATAAACTCACCATCACCCCAACTATCAAGCCTGCCATTGAATTAATTGCTATTAGAACAAGCAAAGATAGTAGTGGGGCAATAACAACAGGTGGAACAATGGAGTATCGTTTTAACGACGCAGACCACTTTGTTTATAACCGTAATGAAAACGCTTTAATAAGCCCTTTTACCGCAGAGTACACCATAACTATTGATAGTATAAAAGCGGAGTCAGTATCCAATAATATTACTCATGTACCCAGCAATGGCAGCACACCAACATTACCGATTAAATTAACGTTTAATGCTCAAATTGAAGACTTAAACAATCCAATAAATAATACTCCCAATAACTCAATTGAACTGCGTTATGGGCGTTTACAGTTAGCTGATAATTTTGGCCCTGAAACAAGTGATTTACCAATAACATTATCTACACAATATTGGAGTGACGATAAATTTATTATTAATTCTGATGATCAATGTACGTTTGCTGATCCAACGTTATTAACAATAACAGCTGAAAACTCAAGCTTAACAAGTGTGAAACCCAAACCCACAGAGGCTTTGGCTAAAGGGGTAACTCAGTTTATTTTGAAAGCTCCAGGTGCAGGTAAACAAGGTAATGCATTGCTAGAATACGATGCATCATTTACCGATTGGTTACAGTACGATTGGGACAATAACAGCATACCAAGTAATCCAAAAGCAAATGCAGTATTTGGTATTTTTCGAGGTAATGACCGCATTATTTATTGGCGAGAAGTGTTTTAAAGCGTTTGCAAATAACTACATTAGTTTTAAATTAATCGCTTGAACGAATTATTAATTTTTACGTACTTGGGTGGTTTCATAACGCCGCATAAATTGTTTTTAGCCCCATCGAAGAAGCGCTTGAGTGCTTATACCTTTAAAAAATCACTCCGTCGTTAACGCTTTTTTACAAGGGAATAACCATTGCAATAAAGCATTGCCTTGAATTGCTTACTATAAACATTGACGCTCAAGCGCTCTGAAACGAGCATTTTGATTGGTAACGGGTTTATATCGCTTAAGCGCTCTAAAATGAGCGTCTTGGTTGGTATTAAGATAAAGTCAAAAGAAGCAGCTAATCAAAATTTTCAGCAACAAAGTGTGTTTATTTTACCGCTACAGCTAACAACTCATGTTGGTTAATATATAATAGTTCTTTAAATGCTTCCCAGCTTAACGGTTTACTTAGTAAATAACCTTGGTATTGCGAGCAATTAAGGCGTTTTAGGTAATCAAGCTGGTAAGGCTTTTCAACCCCTTCTGCAATAACATTGAGCTTGTATAGTTTTGCCAGTGATAAAATAACATCTATCATTAACTCTTCATTGGTGTAGTTGGGATCTATAGCCCAAATAAAGCTCTTATCAATTTTAAGTGTATCAACGGGAAAATGCTGCAATTGGTTAAAAGCGGTGTAACCCGTGCCAAAATCATCTAACGATAATTTGTATCCCATGGCCTTAATACGTTTAAGTAATTGAATACTTTTATAGCCATGGTCGACTAAACTGGTTTCAGTTATTTCAAACTCAATCATTGAAGGCGGTATTTTGTATTGATTAGCGAGCTGCTCTATTTTATCAGGAAATTTTTCATTTTTTAGTTCAGTAGACGAAATATTAATTGCTAAAATAAAAGGTTTTTTATCAAGTTCAGGAATGAGTTGTTGCATATGTTTAAAACATGACTCAATAACAAAAAGGTCTATTTCTGCAATTAAACCATACTCCTCAGCAATTTTTATATAGTCTTCAGGTCCAATGGCAACTAACTCTGGTTTGTCGTTTCTAATTAACGCTTCTGCGCCCACTATTTCAGTTGCAGTAGCGTCGTAAATGGGCATGAAATGTAAATAAAATAGGTTATTATCTAAAGACTCTTTGATAGCCAAAGAAATTTGATTTTTATGATTAACTTTATTGGCAATAAATTGGTTAAAAAAACCTATTCTATTTTTTCCTTGTTTTTTTGCCTCGAACATCGCGATATCAGCATAGTGTAGTAAGGTGTCGGGTGCCATTAAGTGATCTTGGGTTAACGCAACGCCAATACTTACATGTACATCTATTTTAGTATCTTCCAAGATCAGAGCGTTTTTAAATTTACTTAATAGTTTATCAGCAAATATAGAGACTTCAGGCTCTTGCGCTATACCTGAAATTACCACGACAAATTCATCACCAGCTAATCGTCCTACTTTGCCCTGTAATGAAAAAGATGTAGAGGTTATTTCATCAGTTACACCAGCTAACCTTTTACTAATTAATACTAATAATTCATCACCAATTCCATGACCATAACTATCATTAACTCGTTTAAAGTCATCAATATCAATAAAATATAAAGCCAGTAACGAACGCTCATCAACTTCTTTTAATTGCTGGCTTAACCATGCATTAATATTTCTGCGATTGTATATACCGGTTAAATAATCTAAGTTAACCTCTAGCGTTAGTGCATCTCTATGGCGGGTAATTGTACTCGCATATAAATAAGAGATTACAATGGTCATAACGAGTGGAAACGCGACTCTGGCGGCAATAGTTACATCTAATGAGTGAAATGAAGCAAGCACAACTAAGCTGGCTAAAAGTGAACTTGCAAAAAGAGCGGTTCTTACCGAATAGTTAAAAAATATTCCGATAATAAACGGAAATACAAAAAAGAGCCCTTTAATCCCTAAAAAATAACAGCTGTAAATTAAGAAACAAGAAATACTGAGTGCTAAAGCATCAAGCTGCCATGTAAGTTCTTTTTTAAAATAGTTTTGAACTAAAATAACGGAGGTTAAAATAAAGTTTGCTAGGGAAATTAAGCCTATATCCATTTCACCGTAGTTTAAATGGAATATAGTATAAAAACCGAAAGGGAATAGGCCTAATAACAAACAAATCGGTAATAATTTTGATTGAGCATCCGAGCTGGGTTTTATTTCTTTCATATGTCCTTACTTAAATAATTCGAGTTACTCAAATTAATTCAACGGTATTACTGGTAACAACACAAACTTTAGTCTTTTAAAATACCTTTTAAATACTAAGCAATTTTTAAATAAGCTTTAATAATGTCGGGGCCGTTACTCGCTTGAATTGGTTTAAAAATAAATCCTGAAATACCATAGCCGGCACATTCATCAATTAAGGCTTTATCAGTAACCGAAGAGAGCATAACCACAGGAACATGACTACCATTGTCACGAATGTGCTGTAATGCTTGATTACCATTCATTTTGCCCATTACTACGTCCATAAACATAAAATCAGGTTGTTGTTCTTTTACCATAGTTACGGCAGTCGAGCCGTCATCAGCCTCAATAATATTACTGTAACCTAGTTTAGCGAGCATGTTCTTTAAGGCTTTACGGATCATTGAGCTATCATCAACTAATAAAATTTTTGCGTCGGTGGGTAAATCTTTCGTGTGAGTATTGGCAATACCTGTGCTTTCTTCACGTTTAATACCGGCTGATTGATAGTTAACACTACGCACTAATAAATTAAAGTAATAACGACCTACACCTTCAACCATAATGGGTACGGTAACAACTTCTTTAACGTCTTTTAAGTAGGTTGACATGTCGTTCACGTCGTTAACAAAATACGGGCTAGAAAATTTATACTCTAAACTGTAACGGCCGTGTAAATCGGTAGCGCGACCTACTATAGTATTGCCCCATTCGGCCAGTGCGTTGCTAAGTTCTTCGTTAATTTCAGTAAAATCAAACTTCTCATTTAACATGTTTTCACAAACAGAATTACCAATGGCAACGGCTGTTTCAGGGTAATGGTGCATCATAATAACGCCATCAAGATTACCGGTAACGTTTGAGCAAACCGCGTAGCCTTTAAAGCGAAAGTCATCAACATTATCCATAAATGTATCACCCGCGGTGCCCGACAAGTTGGTCATCGCTTTTAAACTGGCAATAGATTCTGTAATAAATGGGTATAAAATTACTTTATAAATTGTATCAATTGACGACATGTAAATTTTCTCTCTATTAGTTATATTTTGTTATGAACCTTAGTTAGGTATATAAAATGATGAAACGAATGAGTTGCCTATTAAAGCAATACTAAAATAAGTATAGACAGTATAAATTGAGTTATTGTAATAAATTTTCTCTTATTTCATAAAATGAGGTGGCAGCATTAATCAATGAGTTAGCGGTTAAAGAAGGTACACCATAAACATGGGTTTCTACTTGGTGCGATTTTGATATTTCATCAAGTAACATATCAAAATCGCCATCGCCAGAAAGTAAAACCACCGTATCAACCTCGGCTGCTATTTTCATTACATCAATGGTTATTCCAACGTCCCAATCCCCTTTTGCCGAGCCATCAGCTCGTTGTATAAACGGTTTTAATTTTACCGTAAAACCAATATGTTTAAGTGCTTTTTGAAATTTGTGTTGTTGATCATCACTACGTTGAATAGCATAAGCATTAGCGATAATGATATCGCCCTGATAACTTAATTGCTCCCAAAATTTTCGATAGTTAAACTGACGCTGGTAAGCATCTCTAGTGGTATAATAAATATTTTGTACGTCAACAAAAACAGCAATTTTTTTCATGAAAACTCACTTATTTTTAAGGTAATAATCTAGTCAACGGATGTTGCTAACATATACCCCTAGATCTGACGAATCCCCACAAAATATGAATTAATGATCGACCTTCATGATTATTTGTGATCAAATTTTTTCACCACAAAAAAACACACCAATAATCATGAAAGCCACTGAAATATTACACAAAGATATAGCTAATGCCTACCCTGAAATTCATAAAACTCGGCTAAATACGGTATTTACTTTTGTTCGCTCTGGTTTACGCGACCAACGCGT
>Ga0209185_1000184_pt1 | contig 91580 bp, 87 predicted proteins | sample SidtaG_2_FD_187425 | JGI IMG/M metagenome (GOLD analysis project Ga0209185, IMG submission 187425) | Marine algal microbial communities from Sidmouth, United Kingdom - Sidmouth_Asex2 metaG (SPAdes) (version 2) | ecosystem: Host-associated > Algae > Red algae > Unclassified | place: Sidmouth... | reverse complement strand
CTAAACGAACTTATTCGTCAGGTGAGAAACGGTAGCTCAAGCCAACGGCGTCAATTGGCGGGGCCGGATAATCCGTCTCAATAGCCACGCTTTGACCCGCTGGGACGGTTCCGGGTTCGACAAACCAATCGGCCAAAGGTTCGCCGGATCGATTTACCAACCTCAGTTGAATGAGCGGCGCGGCAATGGCTTGTGATGTGTGGTTTACGACCTCCCCTGTCACGCGCAACATCGGCTGCCCGTCCACAATTAGGCGCTCGCTTGTTAAACCGCGAACATCCAATCCGTTTGCTGTCACCTGCATGCCCAACGCTTGGTAAATGGTCGCCGAGTGCGGGAAGGCCTCGACAATGGCTTGCCTCCTGAGCACAGCCACCACCGCCGCAAGAGTGAGGAGGAGAATTGGCAGGGCCCAAATCAAACGAATGCTGCGCCGGCGATTTGCGAGTTTTTCTGCATCTGCCTTATCCCGCAGCAGAGTATGCGCACCAACGGTAGCGGGCGCTGCAGTTTTGGGAACAAAGGGCAATTCAGGTTGAGGGTCAGGTTCTTCGGTGATCAAAACCGTCTGATTATCCTCCAACGCCATGGCATCGGGATCGACGCCGTCCACATACCAGACATTTTCGCAGCGCGCGCAGCGCACAGACCGCCCTTTCGTGCCAATAGTGCCGTCTTTCGCCATATATTTTGTGGAACATTCGGGACAGGTCAGTATCATGAGGGCTCTAACATCTTCCGAGTCAGTAAAAGGTTTCAAAACAACCGTGCCACAACAGGCCCAAATGTCCAGTTTGCCGGACCTCGTTAATTTCGAACGGGTCGCGCTTCGCTATGGGCGAGGACCGGAGGTTATAACAGATGCGACGCTGGATTTACCGCAGGGCAGTTTCACCTTTCTGACGGGACCTTCTGGGGCCGGGAAATCGACCCTGCTGAAACTCTGCTACCTCTCCCTCATACCCTCGCGCGGTCTTATCCGTATGTTTGGCCGCGATAGCGCGCTGCTGTCCAACCCTGAACGCCAAGCCATCAAGCGCCGCATTGGGGTTGTGTTACAAGACTTCCACCTGATTGAGCATCTTTCAGTCTATGAGAATGTCGCCTTGCCTCTGCGCGTTTCAGGCCAAGCGCGCGCCGCCTATAATGATGATGTCGTCGAGTTGCTGCAATGGGTGGGATTGGGGCACCGCATGCAGGCCTTTCCGCCGACCTTATCTGGTGGTGAGAAACAGCGTTGCGCGATTGCTCGGGCCGTCATTGCGAAACCTGATCTTTTGATTGCGGATGAGCCGACGGGCAATGTTGACCCGGCCATTGGACGGCGGTTGCTACGTCTGTTCTCAGAAATGAACCGGATGGGGACAACGATCCTAATCGCGACACATGATACCCATTTGATCGATGAGTTGGACGCGCGCGTTCTGCGGATTGAAGATGGCCGCGTTTATACAGGCAAACCCCAATGAACGCCGCGGCCGGACAAGCCCCGAAAGAAGCCACGCTTCTGCCTGGAAAAATCCGCAATGCCCGCGCACTTTGGGTCGTGCTTATTATCATGGCTTTACTGGCGGGCTGCGCGCTTCTCTTTGCGCGCGGATCCATGCGCTTGTCCGGTGATTGGCAAACCCAGCTTTCAGACACCCTGACGGTTCAAGTGATGCTCGACGATGCGGCGGCCTGGGAGCGAGATACAAACCTCGCGCGCGAGACATTGCGAGACATTTTCCCCGCTGCCGATATTGACGTCTTGCCGGAGGCCGAGTCCAAAGCGTTGCTCCAACCTTGGCTAGGGAATGCTGAACTGCCTAAAAATTTGCCCGTGCCGGGCCTCATAAATTTAACGGGGCCGGATCTGAACCCCCGCACAGCGCAAGCCGCATTGGACGAAGCAGGACTGACGACGAATATAGATGACAACACCCGATATGCGGATCAGCTCAGCGGAACAGCTCGGCGATTGGTCTCCATCGGATTGGGCACACTTATCTTGATCTTGCTCGCCGGATTATCCGTCAATATCTTTGCCACACGCGCAGGGATGACGGCACAAAAAGAGATTATTCGTGTGCTCGTTCAAGTCGGTGCAAGTGATCGGTTTATCGCAAAACTGTTCGTTGGTCAGGCCTTCCGGCGCGGTGCAATCGGAGCCATCGTTGGATTGACGCTGGCGGCGCTGCTCTGGCTCTGTCTCTCGCTCTTAGGAGATTGGGGCGGATTGGGCTGGACCGGATTTGGCGCGGGCGCCGTTGATATATTATGGCTTATTGGTTTGGGCACGGTATTTGCCTTTATTTGCGCCGCTGCGGCGGGCGTGACGGCGGCGCGTCAATTAGCCTTTGAGCGCAAACGCCTGTGAAGCGCAAAGCCGACAAAAGGCAATCAAAGCCGCCCCAATCTAAACGAAAAGGTTGGGCGCGTTTTCTGACGTTTTTAATTATCTGTACGCTCTCGCTTTTGCTTGGCGGGTTCATCGCATTTGCACAATATGTGGACCGTTTACAGCCGCCCGAAAGCCTGCCCGTTGCAGACGGTATTGTGGTCTGGACGGGCAAAGGCGGCGGGCGACTACAGGCGGGCGTGGATCTACTGCAAACTAAAAAAGGCGAGCGACTTCTCATCTCCGGGGTGCATGAAGATAATGGCGCGGCGCAAATATCAGACGTCACAGGGTTAGCCGCTGAATTGGCAGAATGCTGCCTTGATCTGGATTATGTGGCAAAAGATACAACCGGGAATGCGCGCGAGACAGCCAGTTGGGCGCGGGCACTGGGTTATAAACATATCATATTAGTCACATCCGCCTATCACATGCCGCGCGCCAAAGTGGAGATCGATGCGGCCGCCGGACGTATGCGTATCACGCCTTTTCCCGTAGAACGGGCCGATACGCGAAAATGGTATAAATCTGCAAGCCGCGCAAAGCGCTTGCTACAGGAATATTCAAAACTTTTACTGGCTTATGCGAGAGGCCGCGATGAAAAGGTAAATTCGCCCGAACTGAGCGACGTTCCGGAAAACTAATCCGGATCAGAATCCAATATCCGGCGGCGAATATCGCGAGTTTTCGCAAAACTATCCAACAAGGCATCACCGTCATCCCAGCGTATAGCGCGCTTCAATGCGGTAAGATCCTCGATGAAGCGGTCGACAACTTCCAGTGTTGCGGACTTATTGGTTAGAAAAACATCGCGCCACATGACCGGGTCGGACGCAGCGATACGGGTGAAATCCCGAAAACCGCCGGCAGAGAATTTCACAACCTCTTTGCGGGTAACAGTTTCCATATCGATCGCTGTGCCGACAAGAGTATAGGCTATTAAATGCGGTAGATGAGAAGTTGTCGCCATCACGATATCATGGCGTGACGGATCCATGACGGCGACATCGCTGCCAAGCTTTTCCCAAAAATCCGTTAGGTCTTTAATTGCATTTTCATTCGTCGCCATGGGCGGCGTTAACACGCACCAACGATCTTCAAATAATTCTGCAAAGCCGGCCTCCGGACCTGAATTTTCGGTGCCTGCGATGGGATGACCGGGAATAAAGTGAATATCGTCTCGGATTTTATCTGCCATGGCGTCAACAAAATGTCCCTTGACCGAGCCTACATCGGTCAAGACCGCTCCGGCCTTCATAGACGGCAGCAGCGCAATGGCCGTAGCCGCGAGCCGCGCAGAGGGCGTACATAAAATGACGAGGTCCGCCTGCGCGGCGAAATGGTCGGCAGGACCGTCAGCGACGCCGTCCGCAATTCCCAATTTGGTGATTGTCTTGCACGCAGCTTCTGATGTGTCGGCAATATAGATAGTTCTACACTGGTTTTTCGCCCGCGCTGCGCGCGCGATGGAGCTGCCGATGAGGCCGCCGCCGATGATGAGGAGAGTTTCAAACCGCATGATTATTGTCCAATCGGGCGTGGCAGACAGCCAATGACTCGGCGCGTTGCTGAGGGCTCTATCTCGTGAAAACCATCCAAGCTAAAAAGGCGAAACTTCCCTGTTTGCGCGCGCAAGACCGCGCTGTCGTGGACCGCATCTTCATCGGTCACACATAGCAACGTTTGGTCCGCACCCGATGGGGTTAAAACCACATCTGCGACAGCCACAGCGCGCGGCCAATCGAGACGGCCCGTGCGCGGCAACCCCGCCAAAATATGCAGACCTTCCATCGCGCCGCCCGGGCCAAGCGCCGTCCACCAATTTATCATGCCGCCCGGCGGCGGTGCAGGTGAAGGTAACACAGCCACGCCTTCATCCTCAGAATAACACGCCGCCAAAGCCGCGCTGGTCGTGGGATAAGTGCGGACATCCAGCGCTGCGCCAAAACGGTCGCGCACGAGAGACCAATTTGACAGCGCATCCCCTTCCAACGCCACATGCAGTCGCATCGGCCCTTGCGCGGCGAGGCTGGCGCTCATGAGTTCCGCCCAAATAGTCGAGACAAGAGACGCGCGTGTCGCCTCTGCCGTCGAAGCAAGCTGTCTGACATGGCTGTCTTCGCGGGACGGTCGCCAGACGCGCATACCCCCTTTAGCTTTTCTAACCTGCGCCGAGAGCTCCAAACGCTCTGCGATTAAATCGAGCAGCGCATTGTCTACGCGGTCAATCTCGCGCCGCACGGTTTCGATATCCGGAATGTCGTCATCAGGCATGTTGTCAGGCATCAGTTCGGTTCACACCCGTCTTGTTAACGCGGGTGCGGTTCATCACCGGCACACCCGCAAATTTCGGTCGCGCCACTTTTTGTGCATGACCCACGTCTGACGGCGCATAAAGGCGCTTGATAGCTTCTACAAGCACCAGTCCTGAAAAACGGGGCCAAACCGTCTCGCCGAACCGCTCAGCGCCCCGTAACACACCGGGTCGGGCACAAAAACGCACGGGCGGAATATAGAGCGCGTTGGCGCCCACAGTTGGGGTGAATTTGGCATTTGAGAGCGCCGCCTTGAGTTGCCGCCGCGAATAGGGGCGGCCCGCGCCAAAGGGTAAGCTATCCGCGCGCGCCCACATACCGGCTCGGTTTGCGCAAATAATGACGATCCGCCCCTCTGGCGCAAGAACGCGGTAGAGCTCTGCCAGCGTCGCAGCGGTTGTCTCAGATTCTTCTATGGCATGGATTGCAAGCACCCGATCAAAACTCGCGTCGGAAAACGGTAAGGCCTGTCCTTGAGTGAGAACAGTCGCGACGCCGCGTCTGCCCTGATGCGCGATCGCCCCCTGGCCCTCAGGCATGGCCAGCACCAATCTATTTGTTCCGGCTTCATAGGGCGCGAGATAGGGCCAAGCATAACCATAGCCGAGCACGTTTTTGCCAGCCAAATCAGGCCACAGAGACGCCAGACGCCGCGCCGCCATATCGCGTGCAGCCTCGCCCAAGGGGCTGGCGTAGAATTGTTCTAATCGTGTTGCGGTTTCGCGCATATGGCAGGCTTAGATTATGATGCCCGCTTTTGCCAGCTCGGTGCAGCAGACGGTACACCAAACATGAACCCTTGGAGGTAATCCACGCCTAACCTGCGCAAAATATCCGCATCGGCCCGGTCATCGACCATCTCAGCGACTGTGTTAACGCCAAAGGTCTGAGCCAGATCGACCATCATGCGCACGAAAGTCTGCTTATTGGGATCGGACGCCACGCCTTCAATCAGTGTCCCGTCGATTTTGATTGTGTCCGCTTCAATTGCCATCAAATTCCGGAACGTCGTATAGCCGGACCCGAAATCATCAATTGCGAAGCTGCATCCGAGCGATCTGACGCTATTGGAAAATCCACTTGCCATGGCCGGATCATCCAGCGCGACGGTCTCTGTCAGCTCTATCGTGATCTGTTCCGCGTGCGGACCCAGCGCCTTTAAGGCAGCAATATATTCAGACGAAGATGTCGGGTCTTTCACGGTTCCTGCAGACACGTTCAAGGCCAGATGAATACCGGGTTTCTGTTTTAACATCTCAGACGCCAATTCGAGCGCGCGCCGGTCCAGCAAATGGACCAGACCCAATCGCTCGGCAGCCATGATGAAACGGCCTGCACTGATAACTTCGCCGTCTTCGCGCCGAAGACGGAGCAAACATTCATAATGATGAAGCCGAGAGGACTTGGTTTCTATAATGGGTTGATAGGCCAGTTGGATACGGCGCTGGTTCAAAGCATCCAAAATATCCTGCGACGTCGTGGCCCGAGATACACGGGCGGCTTCAATAGCCATGCTGTCTTCATACATGCATATCTGCGAAGGCTTGGCTCGCTTCAACGCGATCAGCGATTGGGATAACGCTTCGTCTGCGGACTTGGCCTGCGTGCGCATTTGCGTCGATCCAATAGAAATTTCGCCATATAACCCGCCATGAGGTGTTTTGACCGGGGAGTTCTCCAAGAGGAAAAAGAGGCGATCCGTAATATCTTTCACGTTCTCCTGAGACGCCCCATATAAAACGATCCCAAAATCCGACCCATCAATACGCCCGAGAACGTCCGGAGTGCGCACGATTCGAGAGAGCCGTTTCGCGAATTCGATCAAGACCCTATCTCCGGTTTCATACCCGTAGACAGCATTGATATCATTTATGTTAGTCAGCCGCAGCCGCAGCAATGCGCCCTCACCTCGTTGACGCTGACTCAGCCCGGCAAGGTGTTCCAATGTGCGGTGGATGGATTCGCGATTCGCAACCCCAGTTAGGTCGTCATGATTGGCCAAATACGTCGCGCGGGCTTCGAGACGCACCCGCCGTGTCACATTGCGCATGACGCCTTCTATATCTGTCGGCACATCCCCGGAGCCCGACTTACGGCGGCCCAATTCTTCAACCCAGATTTGGTCACCCTGATGGGTTCGCCATTGGTAGAGCAATTTATATTCCGCGCCATCCCACGTCAGGCGGCGGATGGCTTTGTCCCGCGCTCTCACATCTTCAGGCGACAGCCGCGCCGCCCAATCGGTATTTGTTTTCGGTATTCGGTTATCTGAAGTGCAGAGCACATCCACGGCTTGCATTGCCGGATTGAAGTGCAACAGCGTCATATCGGTCAAACGAAAAGGTGCAGCGCGCATAAGGGATAATGCGGCATCGCCGTCCCACGCGCCAGATATTCTGGCCAGTCGATCGCGATTAGCGACAGATTTATCCATGATTATGCCCCATCATGAATACAACCGTTAGTAAATACATTGGAATTCATGAGATCAGTCACTGAAACCATCCGCGACAGCAAAATCTCGCCGCGCTGCCGCTATGGTCACCATGAAGCCGGCCATGACATCAAGAAGAGTCATCATCATAACCATAAAGAAGACAGAGGTCGCAAAGGCTGGTAGAAGCAGGAATTCCACCAAACAGATGATAAATAAGATCAGCGAGAAGGCGTGGTTCATCACGGCGGCACGGCCTATTCCCGTCGACTTGATAAGTTCAAAAAACAGCATCAGCAGTGCCCCGCCAATAAGGGTGTGTCCGGGCGTGATAAACCACGTCGCGCCGCTTGTCATAGGCACAGCAAACACATCCGTGTCCAAGCGCAGCCGCATATCTTCAACCGTCGAAAAGGTTGCCCCGCCCAAGGCGAGAATATTATAGACCATGACGGGAATGATCATCAGCGGGAAAAGAGTAAAAAATCGCACGGTTAAAGCTCGAATCAACTTAGTTAAGAAAACCCTACGGCCCAACCGTTTAGGAGGCGTTAACTAAATCTCGTCGACCCCGCCGGGTAGTTTCATCCTGCGCCGAAGCCATATGACCCCGCGCAAATCCGCAATACTGACCTTGAGGCGTCCGAAATTCGTATATTTACTCTCGCCAAACTCACGAGCGCGATGGTTCACATCTGCAAATTCGATAGCGTAACCCTCGCGCAACATCAGCGCCGGAATATAGCGGTGGATATGATCAAAATAGGGAAGCTCTAAAAAAGCCTCTCGGCGGAAGACTTTTAGGCCGCATCCGGTATCGTCGGCATTATCGTTCAAAAGGCGTTTTCTGACGCCATTCCCGAAACGCGACGCGACCTTCTTGGCGGCTGAATCAATGCGTTTCGCACGGCGTCCGCCAACCATTGCGAGATTCTCAGGCGCGTCTTTCCGGGTAAGCTGCTCATAGAGCGCCGGAATATCCGCCGGATCATTTTGACCATCACTGTCCAATGTTGCAATCACAGGCGCGCGCGCGGCGCGGACACCGGAGCGGACACCGCGCGATTGCCCGGAGTTTTGGCGATGAGATAAAACGCGCAAATGCGGGAAGCGCGATTTCATATCCGCGAGCACAGCTTTCGTCTCATCGGTGGACGCATCATCAATGAAGATCATCTCATATGGAACCGAGACCAGCGCTTGCGCAATCTCAGACGCCAAATTCTCTACATTCTCGGATTCGTTAAAGGCAGGCACGACAACAGAGACCAGCGGGTCCGCGACAGGCGTAGTATCTTTTTGTTCATTCGACATGTCCGCCTCTTGTCATGAAATGCCCGTCTCATCAAAGGCGAAAACGCTTTTGTACACTCGCTTGATAGGATAGGCGCACTCTATGTTGAGCCGTCTCATAAAACGCCGCCCAATCCAGGTCTGGCATCTCGCCATTTTGGCGCTGTTGACGCTCGCTATGATTCTGCCGGGTTTGGCGAGCCTGCCTGTGATTGACAGAGATGAGGCCCGTTTTGCCCAAGCCAGTGTACAAATGGCGGAGTCGAATGATCTTCTGAACATCCGTTTCCAAGATGAAGCCAGAAATAAGAAACCTGCCGCTGCCTATTGGGCGCAAACTGCCATGATCGAAACCTTCTCGCGGGACGGCGAGAACCGTATCTGGGTGCAGCGCTTGCCCTCAGTCTTGGCAGCTCTGCTGACTATATTTGCGCTCTACTGGGGCAGCTCCCGCATGGTGGGTCGACAGGCGGCCCTGATTGCTTGCGCCTTACTTGCGACGTCTCTGATTTTTGTTTTTGAAGGCCATATTGCCAAAACGGATGCGCTCCTCTGCGCCTCAACCACTGTCATGTTCGCGAGTTTGGGACGTTTATGTAACGACAGTGGACGGCTGGAGGTTTGGGCCTTTTGGATCGCACTGGGCTGCGCAATTATGATCAAAGGTCCAATTGGTCCCCTTTTAGCGGTCTTAACTTTGGGATCTCTCTGGATTTGGGAGCGTAATTTAACATGGGCGCGCCCCCTCCTCAATTGGGGCGCAATTCTGGTGTTTGTTGCTCTTTGGTTGCCTTGGGGCATCGCCATGTATGTCGCAACCGATGGCGCCTTTTATGTTGAAAGCTTAGGCAAGGATTTTGGGGGAAAAGTTGTATCAGGCCAAGAAAGCCACGGCGCACCACCGGGATCCCACAGCTTGGCGATTTGGGCCACGCTGTGGCCCGCCTGCCTTTTTTTACTCCCGGGACTGGCTTACGCAATTAAAACTGCAGGCTCGAAAACCGACTATAGTCTTGTCCGGTCATTTCGTTTTGTGCTGTGTTGGACGCTGCCATTTTGGGTCCTCATCGAGATCATGCCGACAAAACTTCCGCATTACGGCCTTCCCGTTTTCCCGGCCTTATGCGTCATGATGGGGTCCGCCATTTTAACAATGGGATGGGCAGGAGGGTTTAAAAAAACACGCCTTGTCGGAGGCTTGATTTTCATTCTTATCTCGGCCGTCATCCTTGGCGGCGTTATCTTCGCACAAATGACTTATGGTGATCCTCAGGCGGCGCTGGCAAGTTATGTGATTTGCGGCTTAGCCGGTGGGCTCGCGCTATTGGCTGGATTGGCCCTTTGGGGGCGAAAAATTCAGCTCTCCTTAGGGTCGGCCTTGCTATCTTCGGTGATCGTGATGATTGGGTCCTATGGCTACATATTGCCCAATCTAACGGCGTTCAAAACGTCAGAGCGCCTCGCGGTGGAATTAGATCGTTTTGCTCCCGGTGTGGACAGCAGCGCCGTGCATAGTCCGCAATTTACGGAACCAAGCCTTGTGTACCATGTCGGCACGCATATTAACTTGAAAGCGGGTGAGGTAGACCTGTCCGGCGGGCGATTGGTGATTTTAAATGCGCTGCGCAAAGAATCTCTGGCGCTGAATGAAAGCCTCACAAATTCTGCGAAAACAAGAGGGCTTTGTCTTGCGGTTTCAGAGCCCGTTAAAGGCTTTAACTACTCGAAAGGCGAACCGCTCAATATGGTTATTTTGAAGGAGAGTCCTTGCGCGGCGCTTTCCCCATAAGCGCAGCCCATACTGATAAGACATAAGCGCGTCCGACAATTGCAATCGCCATGAAGGGGGCTGCCAAAACTGTCAGAATTTTAGGCGCGAGTCCCGGCGTATAATTCCAAAAATAGCGCAGAAAGCCTTTTAGCTTTTCTTTCTCAATCCAAATACGCGGAACGTTGGATGTTGACCCGTAATGCATAACGGTTGCACCCGGGACAAAACCAACTTGACCGCCCATCTGACGGGCGCGGCGGCAGATTTCAATATCTTCAACGTGCAGAAAATAGCGCTCGTCAAATCCGCCCATTTTTTTAAAACTCGGGCGGTCCGTCATCAGGCATGCGCCGGAAATCGTGTCGATCTGTACGGGATGTTTGGGCAGCGGATCCGTTTCGCGGTGAATAGACCGCAATCCCGGAATAATCTCCAAGACAGGCAGAAAACCCACCAACGCGGACAGCGGCGTGAGCGCGCGACGACGCGAGCCGCGTTGTTCTTGGCCTTTTTCATCCCGAAGCAAACCGCCTGTTATCCAGGGCTCCATCAGGCAATCGCCTGCATTGGCAAGCTGGCGCGCTGCGCCTTTCGCGATGACGGCATCGGGATTTAGGAAGAGCAGATAATGTCCGGACGCCAATTTCGCGCCATAATTACAGGCCCGTGCAAATCCGATGTTCCCGTGTCCCTGCAAAAACCGGACACGCGTTTGTTTCGCGGTCATTTCTGAAAGCCGCGCGCGGGCGCTTTCCGAATTGCCGTTGTCGACAACAATTAATTCATGGACATCTCTGTCTTCGAGGACAGCCGTAATGGCCTCCATCAAAGCAGGGCCTGTCATATAGCTAACCATGACAACACTTATGGGGCGCTTTCGAGCGACGTCCGGTGGCATCTCAACGACGTTATCCGTGTGGGAAACAGCTTCGGCTCTACCTATCGGCAATGTTGCGATCTTAGTCAAATTCAATACTCCTTGCGCCCACGAGTATTGCCCCCGGATTTACGCCATAGGCTTACAAATCTAAAAGTGTAAAGCTATTTAAACTATCTTTTCAGTAATGGATTTTGAGGTGTCGCCAATTCTTTGTGCAGTTATTGGCACCAAACAGACCAAACTGACGGACAGAACAATTAGGGCCCACCACCAATGTTGCCACACGCCAACGGTGGCTGCGCCGCTCGTTGCAACGGTAACAACCAGGCCTGTGATTGTGAAGGCGCGGAGTGATGACGTGCAAGTTTTGAGGGCTGTTTTTAAGAGCGCCAAAATAAATCCGACAGTTAATATCACGCCGATAGCGCCGGTTTCGAGCCAGATATGGAGCCCGATATTATGCGGATGCATTGACATAACAGTCAGGTTCCGCCCATCCGGGGTGCGGAATTTCAGATCATCAAAAGCGCGCGCTGAATCGAACCCGTGTCCCATAACCGGAGCTTGCCGTATCAGCTCCCAGCTATAGGCCCACATGCGCAAGCGATGCTCCCATGACAAAGGAATCTGGCGCATAAATTCCGCATCTACCAAAGACGATGCAAAGCCTAAAATCGGAGCAAAAGCGACACTCGCAATGGCGAATGCAAAGGCCAAGATAAGGCCGAGCCTTGGTTTATACCAAGCCAAGACGGCGAAACCGCCGGCCAGTATTAACGTCGGAATAATGATGGACAAAGTGTTGAATTGGGCGGAGACCGCCAGCCCGACGAAGGCCGTCAGCGCAAAAAACCACCCGCGCTTCACACGCAAAATCATCAGGGCCGCTACGGGCCAGAGAAGCTGGACATAGCTAATCTGCCCGCGGCCCAAATTCATTTCGGCGTCACTACGTCTTTGGATCGGGTCCTCACCGGGACCGACAGGATCTGCCCATAAAGACAGAGCAAAGCCACTGACCACATCAATCAGCAAAAGTGCGGTTCCCACAAGGCCTGCAATGATTACCGCCCAAGTCAGCCCCGTTTTGACTCGGTCTGACGCGCCTATAATGACCGAAGGCACAAAGAGTAAAGCGACCACTAAGCCCATTAAAATGATAGCACTTCCGCTCCATAGGTGGCTCTCATAGGGACTCCACAGGGACGACACCCAAGCCCAGAAAGTCAAACCCAAAAGCCAAAGCGGCCAAGCTGCGCGCAGGTATTCAGCCCCTGTGCGGTCAGCGGTCCATGCCAATAAAGCCGACGCGCCCAAAGCAAATCCTGCAACTTGAAAACCCAGACCACCCGCCAAAGCCAATATCGGCATGAGCAAAAGGGTCAGCCAAAGCCAACCCTGTGCAAAGCCATTTAGCGTTTTGACCAGTGTCCCCACAGTCTTATCCGCGGCGCATATCCGGAGGCGTGGCTTCTTCTGTAAAGGCCGCAATCGCATCCTCTATACTGAGGATTGTCTGGTCGCGAGAACCGAGGCGGCGAATGGCGAGTTTACCCTCTTCCATCTCTTTGCGGCCCACGACGGCGATGGCCGGAATTTTACGGTCGGCGGAAAGTTCGCGGATTTTGTAATTTATCTTTTCATTGCGGGTGTCGAGTTCAGCCCGCAGACCTGCCGCTTTCAGCCTGGTAACAACCTCTCGCGCATAATCATCCGCATCAGATGTAATGGTCGCGACGACGATTTGCACGGGCGAGAGCCAGAGCGGGAATTTTCCGGCATAATTCTCAATCAATATGCCGAGGAAACGCTCGAAGGAACCAAGCACCGCACGGTGCAACATGACGGGAACATGTTTTTTATCATCTTCACCGGTAAAATTCGCAGCAAGGCGTTCAGGTGTATTGGGATCCAGCTGGATGGTTCCCGCTTGCCATTCGCGGCCAATCGCATCGCGCAGCACGAAGTCCAGTTTCGGCCCATAAAACGCGCCGTCGCCCTCATTAAGTTCAACTTCCAGACCTGACGCATCGGCAGCTTCTTTCAAGGCGGCTTCCGCCTTGTCCCAATATTCATCAGATCCCACACGCACATCAGGACGCGTGGAGAATTTCACTTTCACGTCGTCAAAGCCGAGATCCGCATAGACGGATTTCAGAAGCTCGGTGAAAGCCTTAACTTCATCAGTAACCTGCTCCAACGTACAGAAAACATGGCCGTCATCTTGGACAAACCCTCTAACCCGCATGAGGCCATGCAAAGCACCTGAGGGCTCATAGCGATGGCAAGAGCCAAATTCGGCGTAACGTATCGGGAGATCCCGATAGGATTTCTGCCCCTGATTAAAAACCTGAATATGACACGGGCAGTTCATCGGTTTCAGCGCGAGGACTTTATCTTCCTCGGCGATTTCCGCGACGAACATGTTCTCGCGATATTTTTCCCAATGGCCTGAGGCCTCCCAAAACTTGCGGTCCATGAGCTGCGGTGTTTTAATTTCCTGATAGCCATATTCGCGTTGGCGGCGCGACATGTAATCGCGCAAAGTCGTGTAGAGCATCCACCCATTTGGATGCCAAAACGCTTGGCCTTGCGCTTCGCCTTGGAAATGGAACAGTTCTAATTGCGTTCCAAGACGGCGGTGATCCCGCGCTTCGGCTTCCTCGATTTGTTTAAGATGCGCATCCAAGTCTTCCTGCGAAGCCCATGCGGTTCCATAAATACGTTGAAGCTGCTGGTTATTGCTGTCCCCGCGCCAATAGGCCCCGGCGACTTTCATGAGTTTGAACGCTTTCCCGATCTTACCCGTACTGGGCAGATGCGGACCGAGGCAGAGATCAAACCATTTGCCCTGTTTATAAACTGTCAGAACTTCATCTTCGGGCAGGTCTTCAATCAGCTCGACTTTAAAATGTTCGCCCATGCCTTTGAACAAGGCAATCGCCTCGTCGCGTTTCATAACCTGACGTACAAATTTATCATTGCGGTTGATGATGAATGCCATCTTCTTTTCAATCGCGGCAAAGTCCTCTTCGCTAAACGGCTCATCCCGGTGAAAATCATAATAGAAGCCGTTTTCAATCACAGGGCCGATTGTGACCTGCGTGCCGGGGAAAAGCTCCTGCACAGCTTCCGCCAGTACATGAGCCGCATCATGGCGGATGAGCTCCAAACCTTCCGGATCTTTCGCTGTGACGAGTTCCAGTTTCGCATTATCATTGATCGGCAGGCTGGCATCGACAAGTTTGCCGTCCAGCTTGGCTGCCAGCACCTGTTTCGCGAGCCCCTTGGAAATAGACTTCGCGACCTCCATGGCCGTCGTGCCCGCGTCGTAATCGCGTGTGGCTCCGTCTGGAAATGTCAAAGTGACCATGGGTTCATCCAAAATTTAGTCCGGGGCCGAATTCGTCCCCCGCCATTTGGCAACGCGCCAAGGGGCATATATGGGCGGTGTGGTAATGTTTTCAGGCACATTATCAACCCCGCTTGTGCCGCCCAACCCCTCATATGGGTGACACCTAAGCAGCCGCGAGAGCGTCATCCACCCCCCATACCAAGGTCCGTGCCGTTCAATCGCCAGTTTGGAGTAGCTCGAGCAGGACGGATGATGACGGCATTTCACCCCGAAAAAGGACAAAACGGGCGAGATAAAAACCTTATAGATCATCAAAGCCGCAATCATCGGCAGGCTTATGAGTTTCCCAATCACGCCGCGCGTTCCACTGCATCTTCAAACGCTGCGACAGCTGCCTCGAACGCCAATAGCGTCGACGTATGCCGCGCCGGATATTTTGCGACGCCTTGTAAAATGGCGAGCTTTGCGAAGCGCCCGGCGGGCGGCGCTCCGTCCGTTTTCAACATGGCGCGAAGGCCGTCCCGCGCGATGGTCAGCTCTTCCAAACTCGCGCCAATGATTGCCTCTTTCAAAATCGCCGCACTCGCCTGCCCCAATGCGCAAGCCTGAACGCGCAGCGCGCAGTCGGAGACAACTCCGTCTTCAACATCCAAATCAATCTCAAGCCATGACCCGCAAAGTTTGGAAACTTTCCGCGCGCTCCCATCAGGTGAGGACAAGGACGCATTTTCCAAAGTCGCGGAAAGCGTCAGGATGTCCGTGTTATAGAGGTCGGTAAACATAGGGTGGATATAGGATGTAAAGCCTCAGAGCGATAGGTGTCGATGAATGGGCTGGCGGCCCAACCTTACTTTACGCCCGGCACATAACAGTCGATCATATTTGACTGTAGCCGCCAGCAAAAATCGACGGCACCCGTGCGGTCCTGAAATCCCTTGACGCGTAAACGGTAGACTGCGCCCTGCCCTTCGACATCAGCCAGCTGCACGATGGACTCTTTTTCTTGAAGATAATCCGCCTTTTCTCGCAAATTTTCCCAGGCCTGCCTCGCCAGCGCCTCATTCCGATAAGCACCGAGTTGGACGGTATGGGCGGGCGCAATGGCTATAACGGGTTCGGGGATGACTTCTGTGACAAACTCTGGTTCATCACTCACATAAGACGCGTTAATCAAGGTTGGGGCTTCAATCTCGACGCTAAGAGGCGTTGTCGTTTCTACCATCACCAGCGGCGGTTCACGCGCAGCCTCCGGCGTTAGAAGGATCAGCGGTTCAGGCGCGGCTTCCGGTTCGGCGGCAACGATTACAGTTGAAGGTCCGGCGCTCTCTTTCTGTGAAAGCTGGGACGGCGTCTCAAGCCAGTGGGGCGGAGTGAAACCCCCGGTATTTTCATCCAAACTGAGAGCGCTGCCAAATCCGGTGTTATTGCAAGCTGAAACGGCCTGAGCATTCTCAACACGCAACCATCCATCAGGCGCGGGAAGCGTTATCGACCCTGATTTATAAAAATGGGATTCCGGCAATTCGGTCGGCACATCCAGCCGAATTTGCCAAAGCTCTCTGCCCTGACCCAAGAAATCTTGGTCGGCATATTGCCCGTATTTATCGGCGGCGCGATTGGGACTGATGGAATAGCGCTTGCCCGCATATTCCGCAGAATAGGCAATTCGGTCCTCAGCTTGACTGACGAAAAGCAAACGCGACGGATAACCCACCCATATAAATAGTGCGCAATCGCCCACCTCTAAAGTTACAGAGCTCGCGGGCAAAACTGCCTCTTGTGCAGTCACGCGGGTCCCAAAACACAACAAAGCAGGCAGAGTGAGCAAGACGCTTATGAGGCGAAGCTTTAACATCCCGAAAGCCTAATAGTGCTATCATTGAATTACAATGCGCCAACCCGCGAAATTTATACCACAACATAAACGGGAGAGATCAAATTAATGCATGGCAGGTCAATGATATAGGATGTGGCGGATGTTTCGATATGGCTTACGAAGAAATCATCTGATTGACTGCGGCGTTCCGATTAACCTACCCATCTCTCAGGCACTGGAAGTGGAGACTATATGACACAAGGGTTCATGCCGGATTCCGACGTTGTGGATCGTGTGCTCAATCATATCGCGAATAAGACCACGGATCGGGGTGATGATGTCTGGCAAGAACCTGTAGACAGTTACCGCTCTGCTGCGCGCTTAGAACAGGAATTGGAGATCTTTCGGTCAGTTCCAACCCCGTTTTGCCCCTCAACCGCCTTGCGTAAGCCGGGGGACTATATTGCCAGAAAAGCCGCAAATACGCCTCTCATCGTTGTGCGCGGTCACGATGGTGAAGTGCGAGCTTTTAAAAATGCGTGTCGCCACCGCGGCACACAATTGGTTGAAGGCGCCGGATGCGCCGGTGCATTTGTCTGCCCCTATCACGGTTGGTCATATGGTCTGGACGGCGCATTAATGGGCATTCCACACGAAGACGGTTTCCCTGATCTCGACAAATTAGAGAAGGGTCTGGCGGAAGTGACGGCCATCGAAAGAAATGGCATCGTGTTTGTTATTCAACAAAACCCGAGCACGGATCATAGGGCGGCCCTTGATATGCTGGGCGGTCTGCCTGAAACATTTAAAGACGATCAAATTATTTTCGAAGAGTCTGAAACCATTGTAGATGCCAACTGGAAGCTGCATTTGGAGAGCTTTCTTGAGGGCTATCACATTAAGCCGGCGCACAAGACAACCTTCTTTCCCTTTGGCTATGACAATTTGAATATCATCGAATTTTGCGGACCACATGCCCGCGTCACCTTTCCGTTTCGCCGCATTGAGACACTTCAGGACTCCAAGCTGCAAGATCCTGATGTGTCGGATAAACTCACCTTTGTGACGCATCTGTTCCCGAATGTAATACTGGCTGAGCTTTCGCATCACTATACCCTCGGTATCATCGAGCCGCTCGGCGTAAGCCGCACAAAGATCACATCTTATCATATTACAAAATCAACGACGAAGTCTGACAAAGAGACCGTGTTAAAAGATGCGAAACGAGACCTCGCTTTTGTAAATGAGACGGGCCAAAAAGAAGATATCGCAATGGTCACAGGGATTCAGCGCAGCCTGCATACAGATGCAAATGAAACCTTCACATTCGGTCACTTTGAACCCGCGATTGTCCATTTCCATCAGCAATTATCGAAGCGATTGGACAAGCCATAAAATTCATTGTGGGGTTTTTGGCTGACACAAAAGACATTCATTGCTTGCCACCGGAGAATAATCCTCATCTCCCGGCGGGCTTTCGGAACAAAATATTTTTTATTTTCAAACCCTTATAAAATAATCAAAAAACTCCGTCCGCACCTCGCCCATTCAGCCGCATATTAAGCTCGTTCTTTCAGACGTTGGACAGGTGAGCGCTTACTTGCTGGTCTGAGGGACGGTGTGCCTAGAAGCGTCTTTTTAGCAGAAGGCGTGGAGGGGCTGAGTTTTCGTGTGCCAGACCGGCTGGAACGCTGGCAGTCAAGTATGGCCGTTGCTTAGAAAAACACTGCCGCAGGGCCTAGCAATTCGCGCAAGCGAAATGCGGGGTTGGAATGGGCTTTACGGCCCAATCCAATTTGGTTTCCGCGTAAAACACACTTCTATTCGGTCTCCGTCGTGGAGGCCGACCCTGCGGACGGTCCTAAGTAACAGGATATCGCAATCCGGCTGTATCCTAGTTGAAACTGAAGTTTCAATGGATGAGCAGTGAGCATATTCTGTTGCGCCAATATCTAACCTCCGAAAGATGGAGCTTCACTATATCTCTACCCATAAAAGCAGCCACCTGTCCCGTCAGGGTTTTGGAAGGCGGATCGAGTCCCGAAGATTACGCTTGGGTTGAAGCCACCCTCTTTGAAATCGGGCAGAAACCCGTGGCCATTCAATATGAGAAGGCCCCGGCGAAATCCAAAATGGGAACGTCTGCAGGGCGGCGCGATATTGCGATTGGGATGTTAAGGCTGAACGCCTTTGTGCATTGCGGTTTTTTCAATCCGGATCACCCGGTTTCGCAAAACTTTGAGCCTTCCCCAAAACCTTACCGCTCCTTCACAATTAATTCATGTTCAGATTCTGTTGCCACATATTGCACATATGCGAAAGAGGCCTAAATCGATTGGACAACGTCCCCCAGATTAAAGGACCCGACATGAAACGCATTCTGCTTTTAGGCGTCGCCGCTACGGCTCTCATCGCCTCACCCCTCGCTTTTGAAACCAACGCAGACGCACAAATCAACACGCGCTCGCAGGCCATGACGGTCGACCCGGAGCGCGGCGTCTTAACAATGGCGCCCCTGCTCGAGCGCATGACGCCTGCCGTTGTGTCAATACGCACTGTCCAAGAAGCCACCTCCCCCAGTTCGGCCAAGTCGCCTGAGCAGGAAATGATGGAGCGCTTTTTTGGCGGACGGATGCCGCAGCAGAACCGAGGCCCGCGTGAAGGTCTGGGGTCCGGCGTTATTTTTGATGCGAGCAATGGCCTCATCATCACGAATAATCATGTTATTAAAGGCGCGGATGAGATCATTGTGACCTTTAATGACCGCCGCATAGTCGAAGCGGAACTCGTTGGGACTGACCCGCAAACAGACCTGGCATTGCTCAAAGTCGACACACGCGACCTCACGGAAATTCGTCTTGCGAAAACTGGCGAAGCCAAAGTGGGGGACTACGTTATTGCTGTCGGCAATCCCTTCGGCCTGTCGTCCACCGTGACTTCCGGGATTATTTCGGCATTAGGTCGCGACCAGCGTTCAGGCGATAATTATTCAAATTATATCCAAACCGATGCCTCCATTAATCCGGGAAATTCCGGCGGAGCGCTCGTCAATTCCAAGGGCGAGTTGATTGGCATTAACACCGCGATCCTGTCCCGCTCCGGGGGGAATAATGGGATTGGGTTTGCCGTTCCCATTCGCACTGTCAAAAACGTGATTGAGCAGCTGCGCGAGAACGGCGAAGTTAAACGCGGCCGGATTGGCGTCGTCATTCAGAACGTCACACCTGACTTGCGGGATGCGCTTAATCTGAAATCTCTCGACGGCGCGTTTATCGCGGATGTCGGTGAGGACACCCCGGCCGAGAAAGCCGGATTGGAGCCGGAAGACGTCATCATTGAATTTAATGGCGAAAAGATCTTGGATAATAACGACCTGCGCAACCTTGTCGGCCTGTTGCAACCCGGCACCCGTGCAAGCGTCACTTATTTGCGCGGTGGCAGCCGCCGCACGACGCGCATAAATGTGGAAGCCGCGCCCGAAGTCGCGGATGAAACCGTGCCGGCTGCATCTCGCTATGGCAATGAAACAGACGCGAAGATGGAGGCCTTTGACGGTGCGGAAGTTACGAACATACCGGATGATGTCGAGCTTCGCGGAGGAAATGAAGGTGTCTATGTCGCCAAAGTCGACCGCAGCTCCAAGGCGTATCGGGCTGGACTACAGCGCGGAGATGTTATCCGACGCGTTGGACGCACAAATGTTGAGGATCTCGGCGACTTCAAAGATGCGCTGGATGCGAGCGAAGGCCCTTATGCCCTGCGCATAGAGCGGCAGGGTCAGAACCTCTATCTGGCGGTTAAATAATTAAAATCAGGCCCGGAAATTTCTGGGCCTATTTAATAATTGAGGATCGGTGCGAGCCAGCGCTCAATGTCTTCGACGCTCATATCCTTACGGCGGGCATAGTCTTCGACTTGGTCTTTCTCGATCTTGCCGACGCCGAAATATACGCTGTCAGGGTGGGAGAAATAGAGGCCCGAAACGGAACTGGCAGGGTGCATGGCAAAACTCTGCGTGAGCTCAATATCGGTTTCCTTGGCCGCATCAAGAATGCGGAACAGCGTCGCTTTTTCCGTATGATCGGGCTGTGCGGGATAACCGGGCGCGGGGCGAATACCTGCATATTTTTCGGCGATTAAGTCGTCGCCTTTGAAGGCTTCATCGGGGGCATAACCCCAAAACTCACGCCGAACGCGCTGATGCAAATGCTCGGCAAAGGCTTCGGCAAGGCGATCACAGAGCGCCTTGAAAAGGATCGCATTATAATCATCCCCGCTGTCCTGAAAGCGCTTGGACTGCGCTTCTTCGCCCAGGCCAGCCGTAACAGCAAAGCCGCCAATGTAATCATCAGCAGGCGCACAGAAATCAGAGATTGAATAATTAGGCTTAGCTTTCGTGCCTTTAGAAATTTGCTGTCGCAGACCGTGGAAATTCGCGAGCGTGTTGCTGCGCGTTTCGTCCTCGAACACACGCACATCATCGCCGTTTCGTTCTGCCGGCCAAAAGCCAAAGACGCCATTCGCACTGACCCATTTTTCGCTGATGATTTGGTTCAGCATTTCATTGGCGTCCTTAAATAGATCCCGCGCCGCTTCGCCGTAACGCTCATTTTCGAGGATGGCTGGGTAACGGCCCTTTAATTCCCATGTCGCAAAGAAAGGCGTCCAATCAATAAAGTCCCGCAACTCTCCCAGCGGATAATTCGTCAGTGTTTTCGTCCCAAGGAACGTCGGCTTGGGCGGTGTATAATCATCCCATTGTGTGGTCCAAGGATTGTCGCGCGCTTCCTTCAATGTCAGCCGCGCTTTCGCAGATTGACCACGCACATGGGCTTCCCGGGCCTTCACATATTCCGTTTTAATGTCTGCCGTATATTTGGCTTTCCCGTCGCCCAAAAGCTGACTGACCACGCCGACGGCGCGGCTGGCATCCGTAACATAGACAGTTGGCCCGGCTTCATAAGCGGGTTCGATTTTGACCGCCGTATGCGTCTTGGACGTCGTCGCCCCGCCAATCAAAAGCGGCATAGTAAATCCGCGCTTTTGCATATCTTTGCCAACATAAACCATCTCGTCGAGGCTCGGCGTAATCAAACCCGACAAGCCAATCATATCGACATCATGTTCGATCGCAGCGTCCAAGATTTTCTCACCCGGGACCATCACGCCCAAGTCGACAACATCATAGCCGTTACATTGTAGGACGACGCCGACAATATTTTTACCAATATCATGCACATCGCCTTTGACAGTCGCCATCAGGATACGGCCGTTGGAGGTTCCCGCCGTCCCAAGCTCTTCCTTCTCGGCTTCCATATATGGCATCAAATGCGCCACAGATGCTTTCATGACGCGGGCGGATTTCACGACTTGCGGCAGGAACATTTTGCCTGCGCCAAACAAATCGCCGACAACGTTCATGCCGTCCATCAACGGGCCTTCAATGACGTGAAGCGGACGATCAGCCGCTTGCCTCGCCTCTTCAGTATCAGCAACAATATGATCTGTAATACCGCGCACCAAGGCATGTTCGAGACGCTTCGCGACGGGCAACTTACGCCACTCATCATTCTTAACTTGGACTTTCGCTTTGCCGTCGCCGCGATATTTTTCGGCGACATCGAGCAGGCGGTCGGTTGCATCGGGGCGGCGGTTGAGAATGACGTCCTCGACCCGCTCGCGCAGCTCATCCGGAATATCATCATAGATTGTCAACTGACCCGCATTGACGATGGCCATATCCAAACCCGCCGGAATGGCATGATAGAGAAAGACCGAATGCATGGCTTCGCGCACAGGATTATTCCCACGAAAGGCAAAGCTGACATTAGACAGACCGCCGGAAATTCGCGCATGCGGCAAGTTCGCTTTGATACGTTTGCAGGCGTCAAAAAACGCGACCGCATAATCATTATGCTCTTCAATCCCTGTCGCGACCGCGAAGATATTTGGGTCAAAGATAATATCTTCCGGTGGGAAGTCGACCTTGTCCACAAGGAGATTATAGGCGCGTTCGCAAATGCGAAATTTATCATCCGCCGTTTCGGCCTGACCCTGTTCGTCAAACGCCATGACAACGGTGGCCGCGCCGAGGTCTCGGACTTTGCGGGCGTGGTCGAGGAATTCTTCTTCGCCTTCCTTCATGGAAATCGAGTTTACAACGGCTTTGCCCTGAACGCATTTCAATCCGGCTTCGAGAACTTCCCATTTGGAGCTGTCAATCATGACGGGGACGCGCGTGATATCCGGCTCGCCTGCCATCAATTGCAGAAACCGCGTCATCGCCGCGACGCCGTCAATCAACCCGTCATCCATATTCACGTCGATGATTTGCGCGCCGCTTTCGACTTGTTGCCGCGCAACGGAGAGCGCTTTCTCATAGTCATTATTGACGATCAGTTTTTTAAACCGCGCGGATCCCGCGACATTCGTGCGCTCGCCGATATTGATAAATTGAGTGGCAGAAGAAGACATGAGCTATACCGCAATCTGGAAAGGTTCGAGGCCGGACAAGCGCAAGGTCGTTTTCGGCACAACAGGCACGCGGGGCGCTTCGCCGTCGGCAGCATTCGCAATCGCTGCGATATGATCCGGCGTGGTCCCGCAACATCCGCCGAGCACATTGACCGTGCCTTCTTCAATCCAAGGCTTAATCTGTGCGGCCATATCATCCGGGCTTTCGTCATATTCGCCAAAGGCATTTGGCAGACCCGCATTTGGGAAAGCAATAATGCGCGTTTCGCAGACCCGGCTGAGTGCTTCGATATGCGGGCGCATCTCATCTGCACCTAGCGCGCAGTTCAAACCCACGGCCCAGGGCTTGGCATGTGCGATGGAAATATAAAACGCTTCTGCTGTTTGACCAGACAACGTCCGGCCGGACCGATCGGTAATCGTACCGGAGATGATAATCGGCTTTTCCTCGCCAAGCGTCACAAACGCTTCGCGACAAGCCGCGATGGCGGCCTTGCAATTCAATGTGTCGAACACGGTCTCGATCAAGATTGCATCCACATATTCAAACATGGCGATAACCTGTTCAACATAGGCGTCTTTGACCTCATCAAAGGTCACATCGCGAAAGCCGGGGTCTTCAACCTTTGGCGAGATAGAGAGGGTTTTATTCATGGGACCGACAGAGCCCAAAACAGCGCGCGGTTTCTCGGGCGTTTTCTTAGTCCAAGCGTCGGCAGCTTCTCTCGCGACTTTCGCGGCGGCCAGTGCAATTTCCGGCGCGAGGTCCGACATGCCGTAATCATCTTGGCTGATAGAGGTCGCGTTGAAAGAGTTGGTTTCGATAAAATCCGCACCGGCCGCGAGAAATGCATCATGCACGGAGCTAACAGCCTCGGGTTTCGTTATCACAAGGAGATCATTGTTACCCTTTAACGGGCTCGGCCAATCGGCAAATCGCTTGCCGCGAAAGTCCTCTTCTTCAAGTTGCTTCTTTTGCAACATTGTGCCCATCGCCCCGTCGAGCATTAGGATGCGGCTTTCGCTGGCGGCAGTAATTTCGTCCCACAAGGACATAGCAGTCTCCTCTTCGTTCTGGTCCCTAACAGAGAGAAAACGAAACGTATATAAAGAAAACGTTATATGAGTGAAATCTAACACTTGCGCTAGGGGCAATGACAAGCCATAGCGCCCCCCGTCGGTCACCTTTAATCGGGTGCGAACATGGGAATGAGGTGCAAACCCTCAACGGCTCCCGCCGCTGTAAGGCCTTAGGGTCGCAATAAATGTCACTGAAGAAATTCGGGAAGGCGTTGCGACCTGATTGAGGGCTAAGTCAGAAGACCTGCCGACAAAGTCGCCAGCGCGCGCGGGCGGGATGTACCGATGCGCAATGGGAAAGCTCTCAATCCTGAGAGCTCACTCCAATGACGACACAACAAACGTCACCCGACTCAGTTTGAGCGGGCACCTTGGAGTGTGACATGAAGAGATTATTACTGAGCGCGGCATTTTTCGCGATGGCGGACCCAGCTTGGGGGCAGGTTCAAGGTGACCGAGACCAAGAAGCAAAACGCATTTGCTCTAGTCCAACTGTCAATGATAAAACGGGCGATATTATCATTAAAAGCTGCGACCCGCTGCCGTTCTATACAGACCTAATAACAGTGACTGCGGAGCGTCTTGGATACACTCGTCTCGACGAGGTCACAGTCCCTGTTTCAATTATTACTGAAGCAGACATTCAAGCTCGCAATCAAGGCGTCGTCGCCGACCTCCTCCGCACTGTCCCCGGCCTCGCCGTTAGCCAAAACGGCGGCGCGGGGTCCCTCACCCAAATCCGACTGCGCGGGGCTGAAGCCAACCAAATTGTCGTCATCATCGACGGCGTCGAAGTCGCCAACCCATCCGATGGCGCTTTTGATTTCGGCGGGTTGCGCACGGAAGATGTCGTGAAGATCGAAGTCCTGCGCGGAGAGCAATCCGCGCTTTACGGGTCCGATGCCATTGGCGGCGTCATTAACATCATCACCCGAGCGGGCAGCACCTCCGAGAGCTGGCGCGCCAGCGTTGAGGGCGGCAGCCGCGATACGCTCGAGGGTCAAATCAGCGCGGTTATCTCCCTTGGCGACGCGGCTTTGAGCGTGAACGGAAACGCCTTCACGACGGATGGGTTCGATATTTCAGGGTTACGCGGCGAGAAAGACGGCGCAAAAACCCAGTCGTTAAGCCTCGGTTTGAATTCCGTGGAGCTTGGCGGCGTCACGCTAAGCGGTAAATATGGATTTTCTACACGCGAAACGGATTTCGATTCCGACTCGGATTTCAATGGGCGACTGAATGACACGGCTGACGAAACCGAGGTGAAGACTGAAACAGCGCGCGTTGATGCACGATTTGCCCTCGCCGGGTTCGATCATAAAATCACCGCCGCAAGGACGGAAACTAATACCGATACAGTTGGCAGATTTTCTTCCCGGTCTGTCGGCACACGAAAAGCCGCGAATTGGGCAGCCAAACGCGGTTTTGGCAAGGCCCATAGTTTCACGGCGCTGGCCGAAGTTGAAAATGAGAGTTATGAAATCGTGCCGAACTTCACGGAACCCGGCGCTGATCCGGAAAACACGAATTATGGCCTCGCCGGAGATTATCGTTATGCGGATGATAGCCTCACCCTCACCGCCTCTGCCCGTCATGACATCAATGATCTGTTTAATGATTCGACGACATGGCGCGTGGGCGCGGGGTATGGCTTTTCTTGGGACGGCCGCATTCGGGCGTCGGTCGGGACAGGCGTGAAAAACCCAACCCTGATTGAGCTTTTCGGGTTTTTCCCGGCATCTAACTTCACAGGCAACCCGGATCTAAACCCGGAAACATCGCTTGGCATTTCTGTTGGATATGAACAATCCATTGGCAATTTGGACGTGAGCGTTGATGTCTTCCGGTCAGAATTAGAAGACGAGATCACAACCCTCTTTAATCCCGATTTCACAACGACCGTCGTCAATCTCAACTCTGACAGCACGCGCGAAGGCATTGAATTAGCGGCGAGTTGGACCAACGATAATTTCTCGGTTTCAGGTTCGGCGAGCTTTTTAAACTCGGAACAGGATGACCTTGAAGAAATTCGTCGTCCTAAAGTGCTCGCAAGTGGCACGGCCAAATGGACAGCAACTGAGGATCTCTCCCTCACAGTCTCCGTTGACCACAATGGGTCGCAACTCGATACTGATTTTGCGACATTCCAAAATGTGAAATTGGATAGTTTCACATTGGTTGGCGCAAATGCGCGTTTTCATGTGACTGACGAGGTGGCGCTCACGCTGCGAGGCACAAACCTTCTGAATGAAACTTATCAGGAACTCGTCGGATATGCGTCGCCGGGCCGGGGCGCGTTTGCAGGCCTTGAACTCGAATTCTAGGGCGTGCGGATAATCGTCGCGTCGACGGTATCAATAACAGGTTCGCCCATAAATGCGTGATAGCGCTGAACGGAATATCCCTGCTCTCTGAGTTCTGAGAGCAGGCTATCCTCGCCAAGTAAATGCGCAGTTCCAACGGCCACAAATCCCGTCCCGCTATCATCCATAAAGCGGGACAATTGCGTGGCCCAAGCCTTATTACGATCTCGCAAAAGATGATCGAAAACAAGTGGCGAACGGGCCTTCATCGGAAGAATTATCTTCTCCGTTAGAAACTCCGTCCCGCCAACGGACCACTGTTCCGCGATCTCAGTCGCATCCTCGCCTAAGGAATTAAATTGCTCCAAGGTTTCGGTCAAAATGTCGAATTGGACGTCCTCCGACAAATCTGCTGACGCTCTGATTTGTGTCTCCACACTCTCCAAATAGATAACGTTTTTACCCTCTCGCGTGGCGCGCGACTTTAGGGCTTCATCTGCGGAAAGATCTGCAGACAGACCTACATTTTGAGCGGCAGCCAGCATTAAATATTCCGAGGCCAGCCAAGGCTGCATTCCGTCCAAAGCGGCAATGGTCAGGCCTCCATTATTCGCTGCGGCCTCCATCAGATTGCGCTGATAATTATCCAAACGTCCCGACAAACGAAGCCCGTCATTTCGCAGGCCCAATCGTGTCGTTAAAACTGTTGCATCAATTTGCCCGGAAGACCCTGTGTCGACCTCAAAGAATATAGTTCCGGCACCGTCAAAGGCTTGGCGCATATCCTCACGCTGCCAGACCAGGTCATCCGGCAAGAGATGCACGGTTCCGAACAGATAAAGCGTCGAGTCAGTGTCTTTGGCGACCCATATAGCCGGCCCATCATTACGGGCCCGCGCATCTTGCACGCGGTCCGCCACGGAATCTGTTGTGGTCCGTGACCCGTCTGCTTGAGAGCATCCGGCTAAGACAGAGATTAAAACGAAGGTAGACAGAATAGGTTTCATAAAATACTATGTGCTTTGTCAGGCCAGCCGTTTCAACTGCTGGACAGTGTATCATTGCAGCGCTATGGGAGCGCTCCCAAAGCACCCGTAGCTCAGCTGGATAGAGCGCTGCCCTCCGAAGGCAGAGGTCACAGGTTCGAATCCTGTCGGGTGCGCCACTGCACAATGCCTAAGAATGCGCTTTGCCATCGTTCATTGCCATAAGGTTCGCAAGTGAATAACCAACAGAGAAATAGCTTATTCACCTTGCTCTACGGCATGGTCTTAATTGATAACCGCGTCGTTAGGGTCGAAGTTGATCAGTTCTTCAGAGCCTTGGAAGATTTCATGAAAGAGGTTGAGCACGTTAACGCGCTGGAAGCCAAATCAACAATTTCAAGTTGGTTCGTGCAGAATTACAAAGATATTCTCGTCAAAATGAGGTCTCCGGAACGGGAGGGGTTTTTATTGGAACATGTTGAATATCTAAAACTCTACGAGCACAGGCAAAAAGTTTATGAAATGATGAAGCGCGTCGCGATTGCAGATAATGAGTTCCATGTGCTGGAAAAACAGCTTTTAAAAAAGATTTTAGAGGTCTGGGACCTTAGGGGTTAGGGACTGTGCTCATATTTAATAGCTTCGTTACAATAAAATAAAGGCCGGAGCAGGGAACGCTCCGGCCTTTGATGTGTGAAGGCTCCGCCTGGGAGGGGTAGAGGCCCTCACATTTGACAACGTGGGCTTAAATACGGGGTGAAATAGTTTTAAGCGACAAGCCTGCCGCCGGGTGCAGCGGTAGAGGTCTTGCGTTTGTCAAATTCGAATGTTTGTTGTTGGGTGGCAGGCACCTGACGTCGGCGGGACGGCAAGAAGATGATGTTGTCATCTGACAATTCCACCACTGTTGCGCCCTGACGAATAGCGCTGATGATGTCCGCGTTTGATACAAATGGGCCAAGTTGGTGGAGCAGGTCGAGCTGAGCTTTCTTATTCTCTATCGTCGCAAATGCGGCCGCCTGTTCCAGAGAAATAGCTCGATTATTAAAATGCTTCAGAATTTCAGGATGAAGTCCGAGCAGGCTCAAGCAATCCTCAACCACCGAAAGATCGCACTCATATCTCTGTGCGATTGAGACATGGGATGTTGCGTTTTGCGCGTCGAGGAGGATTTTATGCGCCAATTCCGGGCCGGTTAGGAGCAACGGGCGGCGTCTTCCGACGGGGCTCAGGCTCACTACATCTTGCACGATGCAGGGAACTTTGGCGATCGCTTTCGACAAGCGCTTTAACTTTGTTAACCGGCGAAGGATAGCTAAACGCTTTTTTCCATCGACTACGATAAACTTATCTCCATGCTGCCTGACGACTAATGGATTAAGCAACCCATCTTTTATGATGCTGTTTGTAAGCCACACGTCCCCGGCTTTGCGTTGAGCTTTACTCATAAAGGAAACAACGTCCCCTCCATCTAAGAGCAATTTTATCGGTATCAGTTTCGGAGCCATTGTGTCGTCCTTCGTTTCGCATAGCGGTAGGGGAAACCCGCCACACATACCTATTGGGCTTCCGTTCCTGAACGGTTTCCCACAAATTTTTAGGTCAACAGCCTCATCCACGGGGTTATTTAGTTGAAACTGCAATTAAATTCAAACGAATTACGTTTAAAATCAATAGCTTAAAAAAAATTGAGTGTGAAGAAATTAGTTAATATCAATTAACTTTTTTATAGTTGATAAAATATCAAGTTAAATAGTTAATTGATTGTTCAATATGTCTGCACTTGATAACAATTTATTAACTGAATCGGCACTATGTAAAAGCCAACGCGGGCGCGCCTTGCTTTTGATGTCTTCATCATCAATTGAAAGTTAGATTTGAAAGCGTATGTAATGCTCTTAAAAGCCTCGACTTCTACGAATGCGCCAGCATCACCGGTAGTAAATTTCCCGCCTTCACACTGGAAATACGTTCTGAAATTACTTGGACTTATTATTGTGGCGGATAAAATAGTTTTGAAAGAAGAAGTCGATGAATTTCTCGACGTGGTCGTAGAGTTACGCGCCGTCATTGATCCGACAGTGTCTTTGACGCGGCATATGGCCCGGGATTGGTTTATATTAAATAAGTCCGGTTTGGAGGAAATTATCGATAACCTAGCTTACGATACGGCACTTTGTGAAATCCTCGCACCAATCAAATCCATGCCTCACAAATTAGACGTTATCTCCGGAATGGTCAGAATTGCTGTTTCTGATGACGTCTTTGCGGATATCGAAAAAGGCCTTATCAAAAAGACCATACTGTATTGGAATGTAGGAAGTAACGCTCAAGATGACCTCGATTACAGCGTCGCTCCAAGACAGTCCGAAAAAGCCTGAATTAAAAGGCTTAATCTCGAAATTTCTCGCGGTTTTTAAGACGCCATTGAAAGCTCTTGTAGCCCAAGACTAGCGGCGATGGCTTCGACAAAGGTTCTCATTTGCGTTAAACCGGACGGTTTGAGCAAATATCCCTTAGCGCCGCTCGCCAGACATGCATTTCGGTCTGTTTCGCTGGAAGAGGTTGAGAATATAAAGACGTTTAGGTCATCGAAATGAGGATAGTTGTGCAATTCCTCAAGTGCTTCAAGGCCACCCGTAACAGGCATATTCAAATCTAGGAGTAAAATATCGATGGCCCCAATGCCATTATCTTTGATAAATTCATGCAGTTTCGCTGCAGAGCTAAGAGGGACAAATTCTACAGGAAAAGAAGCCTGACGAAAGCAAACACCTGTCAAAAACAGATCATCATTATCATCGTCAACCATGACTATGCGGATGTCCCGCCTCGCTTGGTTCATGCCCTTAACCCCAGATTCCTAACTCAAAAATATTTTGTGACAGCTAGTGGTTAAAACTGTCCTAATAATGGCTCATTTCACAAGAATATCAGTGTTAGGAATAACAATTGTCATACGTGTTCCTTTCCCTTTTTCGCTCTTTGCCTCTATCGTCCACCCATGTCGATCACAGATTGATTTACAAATCGCCAAGCCAATTCCGGACCCTTCATACTCTGATTTTGAATGCAACCGTATGAAGGGATCAAAAATATTGACGGACGGCTTATGATCCATACCAATCCCATTATCCTTTATATCTATCTTCGTATGGGTTTTAAGCCGTCTGGAAGAAATCGAGATTTTAGGAATCTTATCCGGCGCAACATATTTCAGACTATTACCGATAATGTTGACAAAGACTTGTCCCATGACATGTTTGTCGCAGGCGGCGATAGGAAGCGGTTTGACAGTAATAACCGCCTTTCTATCTTCTATTGTCTCTGAGAGATCCGATATAACAGAATCAACCAGTTCAGAGAGCGGCGTCTCGATTTTTTTAAGTTTCTCATTCGCAGATCCCGAATATCGTAAAAGATCTTCGATGAGGCGTCTCATACGGCCTGCCGAGTTCGTCATGATTTTTAAAAAATATTGCCCTTCATCATCCAATAACTCACCATAATCAGCTTCTAAAAGCTCGCCGCTTTGCTGGATTTTCCGTAAGGGTTCTTGTAGGTCGTGCGACGCTAAATAAGTAAAGCGATTCAAGCCTTCATTCACATTCTCAAGCTCGATTTGGCGCGATTTTAAAGTCTCAACTTGGTTTTTTCGTTCGATAAAGCCGCTAACCGTGCGAGAGAGTAGCTGCGTCATGGTTCTTTCCATGTCCGTAAAATGGTTGGGGTGAGGTTCCGGACCGTTAAACGATATCGCACCATAAGGTCTCTCATTCCGCATGGTGCGGACACCTATATAGCTCTCTATGCCGCTTGTCTTAGAACAGTTTTCATCGCTCAAGTTGCTGGATTCAACGTTCGACAAAGCAAGCGGATCGAGGTCTTTTGGGAGGAAGTAACAAAATGTATCTTCATAATTAAGAACATCTCCAGGCGCGAAGACTTTAGTTTCATACCCATAGGCGTGTTCGACGATATATTTCCCATTCTCAATCTTCGCCGTCAGGGCATGGGGGAGATCTAGGTATCGGCAGCCAATCTCCAAGACGCCTTCAATCGCTTTGTCGAAATCCAAATCCTGCTTATCCCAAACCGCAATTAGTGATTCCAGGGCTTCGGCATATCTAAATTTCTCAGTTATATCCTGACTAGTAACCTGAAAGGCGACCACCTTGCCTTTTTCATCACCAATTGTTCTAAATGAAAGAGAGAGAACCCGGCCCTTCTCAGGTCCGTTCTTTACAACGACCTGCTCCGTATATGTTTCACCCGCTTTTCGACCGGCCACAGCTGCATAAACCTGATCCGCACGATCTTGACCTACGAAATCGACGAAAGTCATTCCGACAGCATCAGCCAAAGATTTATCGTAATATCTCGCAGCAACGTCGTTACAGAGGTCAACTGTATTCGTCTCTAAATCCACACGAATTATAGCTTCCGAAAGGTCGTTCACCGCCGTCTCGAAGATACGCTTCTCTGCCAACCGCGCGCGGTTTGTGCGTTTGATCTCTGTAATATCCACTAAGGTCATCACGATACCCGAAGAATCTTTTAGGCTTGTTTTATAGGGAAGAACACTGAGGAAAAACTCTTGGGAATCGACTCTGACCTCCTTTTCAACAGGCTTTCCAGTTTCCTCGACCTGCTTCATCATCGCATCCAGATCGACTCTGTCAAATCTGTAGGTCGTGTGATTAAAGGGTCGACCAATATCTTGGGATATTAGATTGAATGCCGCCGTCGCCGACGGTGTAAAACGGCGAATCCGGTGGTGCTCATCCAGGAAAACAATCCCAATAGATGTAGCTTTCAATAAATGATTCATGTCATCCGAAAGAATAGTCAACTCATCAATTTTCCGCTGATGTTCCGAGCTAACGGTGTAGAGCTCCTCATTGACTGAGTGGAGTTCTTCATTTGTGGATTGCAGTTCCTCATTTGAGGCCATGAGTTCTTCGTTCGTCGCTTGCAGTTCTTCATTACTGGTCTGAAGTTCCTCAACCATGGACTGAAGACTTTCTTCAGTCGCTTGCAGGTCAGCCTCAAGATCCTGAATGCGCTGATTAAGGAGACCTGACGCCTCTGCGCTGTCCAGATATTTAGGCAATCGGGACTTCGATTTATTATCTGCGATAGCGGCCGCTTCAATTGTCAGCACGACATATCCCGTCGTCATGTCGCTTTCAGAAAGTGAGCGTAAAGCCACTGTGACTGACGCATCGCCTTCGGTGTCATCGGAGGTAATGATACGCCGCTCAAAATGCCGCTTTTTCGCAGATGAGAGCTGCTCAAGCCCTGTCGTGACCGCCAACCGTAACTGGGGGTCGATAAGGTCGATAATTTTATTACTAAATATTCCGCCTTCGATGTGGGTGTATTTTCCTGCCTTGCCAAAGACATGTACAACTTCGCCTCGCTTATTTAGCAAAAAGCCAGATGGCGCATATTGTTTGACTAAAAGCTCGAGCGCCTCGGAATGCGCGCGCTGAAACCGTTGCAATGTGCCGCTCCGGCCCGTCAGAAATGGGACACTTAAATCAGATTGTCGATTGGCCTCGCTATCGCGCGGGAGAAGAGCCGATGCCTCAGTGAGCCTAACATCTCTCAACTTGCTGAATATATTCCAGCGCCGGTCTAGTGCCTCGAATTCATCCTCTATGTGACCAAGGGATTCGCTTGGACCCAGAAATAGAAAACCGTCCACTGACAAGGCGAAATGAAAGAGTGCGAGTGTTTTTCTCTGCGCCTCTTCCAAAAAGTAGATCAAAACATTGCGGCAACTCACGATGTCCATTCGAGTAAATGGAGGATCACGGAGAAGATTATGTTGGCTGAACACGACGAGGCGGCGTAAGGCCGGGCTGATTTGATAATAATCAGTTTCTTTTTTGAAATATCTGTCAATCAACTCATCGCTGAGACCTTTTAGATTTTCTTTCGTATAAATACCTTGAGAGGCCGCTCCTAAAGATCTTTGATGGATATCAGTTGCCAAGATTTTTATGTTCAGCGGACTATCATTTTCTCGGGCGTATTCTGCGAATGCAATCGCAAAAGAATAAGCCTCCTCACCACTCGAACAACCCGGGATCCAGATGCGAATTTGACGGTCATGCGACATCTTCTCCCCCAATGGAATGATGGCATGGTTAGTAATTGCCTCAAAGCCTTTCGGGTCTCGGAAGAATGATGTGACATCAATCAAAAGGTCCGCATAAAGGGCGTCTAATTCTCTTGGATTATCTCTTAGACTTTTCACATAGGCATTCTGGGTATCCCCAAAAAGCTGTGACCGCCGCTCGAAACGTCGACGCAGCGTCGCTTCCTTGTAATATCCGAAGTCCGTCCCGAATTTGTCTCGCAAAATTTTAAAGGCCTGTTGCGCGGGGTCTTCAGATCGACCCGATTCAGCGTCACTGGAAATTGTTAGCCCTGCCATAATCCGGTCGATATACAACGGAAGCCCTGCCGGAGACGCCATCGCATCAAAATGACCGCTGTCGATTATTGAGCGAGGCATGCCGTCAAATTTTGCACTAGACGGGTCTTGCACTAAAACTTTGCCTTTGGCTTTTTTAACCAAGCCCGCACCGCGTGTTCCGTCACTGCCTGTGCCCGAAAGAATAATTGCGATTGCTTTTTCGCCATATTCCTTGGCTAAAGACTCAAAAAATATGTCTATCGGCAGGTTCAGCACATCGCCTTTCGGACGCGGACTAAGTCTGAACATACCGTCCTCAACGATCATGTCGGATCGCGGCGGGTTTAGGTAAATTGTATTCGGACTGACAGGTAGCCCGTCAACAACCCGTTTAATATCCATCGAGGAATGACGCGAAAGCAGCTCATCCATCATGCTTTCAAAATCTGGGGACAAATGCTGGATGACAGCAAATGCAACACCGGAATCAACAGGCATCGACCCGAAAAACTTCTCGAAAGGCTCCAATCCCCCTGCAGACGCTCCGATCGCCACCATAGGCACTTGGTCTCCGCTTTTTTGCGACGACGTGTTCCCCTTGGATGGTTTCGCACCCTTTTTCCCATTTTCGTTTTTATTCGTCACACAACCACCATCCCTACCCGTCAGGTAATCCCGCCTTCTATACCCTCCGCTCTACAACGGCAATGCGGCGGGGCGAAGAAGTTAGGGGGTAAGTGTGTGATTACGCCTTAGAAAGTTCTAATTCGCCTTCAAAAGGCCATCCGCGATACGTTTGCGCAAGTGAAATTTATCAACAATGTCGTAAACATCCAAGATGACCTTATCTTTCAAATAGGCTGCGTTGATATCTGTTGAGATCAAGATCATGGGGACGTTCTCATTGATGGTCTTCAACGCCGGGACCGAATCCTGAGCGGTACGGCCATTACTCAGCTTATCGTCGAGCAGAATGATATCCGTTTTTTGGGTTTTGAGAATGACTTCCGCTTTTTCCAAGCTGTCCGCATACCTTAGGAGATAGTCTTCTTTGTAAATGTCCCGGAGCATTCGATCAATCAATCGAAATTCTACAGGATCGTCGTCGACAAGGAGGATATTGAGCATGGAGTATTGCTAGTGGTCTTGAAGGCTTTAGGCAAGAAGCCACACTCAGTTAAGCTGCCAAATCCAGAAAACTAGCCTTTAAGCTGGAGGCAACAGCGCTGTAATCTGTGCTCGTATGTGGTTTAGTGTAAAACCCTTGGGCCCCATTTGAGGTCGCTTTTTTAATATCAACCTCAGAACTAGTACCTGACATCATGACAACTTTTGAGTCACTTAAAGCGGTTTCGGTTCTGATATTGTCTAAAACGTCCCAGCCACTGATGCCTGGCATTCGAATATCAACGATTGTTAGCCAAGGGTTTTCCGCACACATGGTTTCCACGGCAGACATACCATTGGAAAGCTCCACGCAGGTCAAGTTTTCGCAGACCGATTTCATGGCTCGCACAATCATACGGCGATCAAACTCCGAATCATCAATGATTAGGATCTTCATATTCTCTTGTGGTTTCATGACGCTGCTCGCCTACGCACGGGCTGAAAAATCGTATTTAACGCGTGCTTAGCATCTCCATAGCACGAAAACTGATATCCACTAAGCGATATTAACCGTTCTTTAGGGACTACGCCTCTAGCGTTTTACGGGGGCCGACGCGCGATGTGTGCGGAGGGGATAACATGAGTGACACCGTAAAGCCTGCTGATTGGCAGAATATCTTAAAGCTCATCATGCTCACTATTTTGTCTGATGGCCGAGCATTTGAACGCGAAGCTGATAGTTTTGTCGATGCATCCGTAGATCTTCGTGCAGATATGAACGTCCGAGGGATTCAAACTCGGCAAATGACCATGGATTGGTATATCCAACACAGAAAAGAGCTGATTGATGTTCAGACAGGCGAGACATTTGAAACCATCCTTCTTGAGCTAATAGATAGCTTGGACGGCATACCTAATAAAAAACCCCTTCTCCGAACCCTCAAAAACCTTTCAAAACGCGAAGTAGACCGAGACGAGAAAAACCCGGCGATAATCGAGACCTCTAAACAACGGTGGGCCTCCTAACCATCGACGTTTTAGATTTTATTTAAAATCTTGAGCGCATTCCGATTCTCAAGCCGGCGGATTTCGGCATTCGGGCCTACGCCACATCCTCCCTCTAAATCTTTCAATACCTTATTCACCATTATCCGCAGACCTTTGCATTGCCCCGCGTTTCGCTGCGGGTTAGGTCTTGAACATGAAGGCTGAGCCCACCTCACTTCCGGATGTGATCCGCTTAACGCCGCGTCGATTTGCGGATGCGCGTGGATATTTCATGGAGACGTTTCGTTTGGCAGGTCTTCGGGACGCCATCGGCACGGATGTCGAATTTGTTCAAGAAAACCAATCCTTATCCCTCAAGACCAACACCATCAGAGGGCTTCATTTTCAGGGGCCGCCGCAGAGTCAGGGTAAATTAGTGCGGTGCGTACAAGGGGCAATCCTAGATGTGGCCGTCGATATACGGCGCGGTTCGCCGAGTTTTGGCCAGTCTATTGTTGAAGAGTTGAGCGCAGACAATGACAGGCAACTTTGGATTCCTGCGGGATTCCTGCACGGTTTCAGAACTTTGGAAAACGACACAATTGTTAGCTATAAATGCACGGAGACTTATGCGCCCGAATGTGAGGGGTCTGTCCTTTGGAATGACCCGGACTTGAACATCGCCTGGGATTTGGAAACGCCGTCCTCCATTGCTGATCGGGATTTGGAGGCGCCTCGCCTTTCCGATTTAAAATCCCCATTTAAATATGAGCCAATGTCGTGAGTATGCGGATTGCCGTTATTGGTAAGACCGGACAGCTCGCGCGGGCGCTCCTCTATGAAGGCGAAGCGTTAGGCCATGAAATTATCGCCTTGGACCGGGACGCATTGGATTTAACCTCTTCGGCAGCGGACATCGAATCGGCAATAGCCGCCTTACCTTCCGGGTTAGACGCGTTAGTGATAGCGGCGGCATTAACTGATGTTGACGGGGCAGAAACCAAAGCAGATTTAGCCTATACCCTGAATGCGACGGCGCCCGGCATAATCGCGCGGGCCTGTGCGAAACTCGATATTCCGCTCATCCACATCTCGACGGATTACGTTTTTGACGGAGAGGCCGACGCCCCCTATAAGCCAGACGATGACACCGATCCGCTAGGCGTTTATGGCGCATCAAAATTGGACGGCGAGTTGGCCGTTTTAGAGGCCGGCGCTCGTGCCTTAATATTGCGAACGTCTTGGCTTTATGACGGCGAAGGTCACAACTTTCTAACGACAATGTTGAAGCTCGCCAAACGCGGCAGTCCCATTTCCGTTGTCGACGACCAAATTGGGAGACCAACCTTTGCCGGACATTTGGCGCTCGCCATTCTGAAAGCTACGGACATATTCGCCCAAGAGCCCGACATCGAAACCTCCATTTATCACGTCACCAATGGCGGCGAACCCATTAGCTGGGCCGGATTTGCAAAAGCCATCTTCAGAGCCAAAGGACTGGATGTTAAGGTTGATGACATTCCAACGTCAGATTACCCTACAGCGGCCGAAAGACCTGCTTACTCTGTCCTAGACACGGATAGTTTTGAACGCACATTTCATCACCCCCTGCCGGATTGGCAAGCCGGACTCCGGGCCGCGTTGGAAATGGCCGAAGACGCCGCCGCATCAGACTAGTTATGACCTTGTTGCCCAAAAGCCTGAGCGCGGCCATTATTTTGGTGTGTTTGCCTTTGGTCAGTTGCGGCTCACCAGATACAGAGCTGCCGGACGATGCGATCGTCAGCACCACGCTCTGCGCGGACGGCTATCTCCACGCCCTGCCCGAACTTGAACCTCGCCTCGCGGCTTTATCTTGGCAATCCCGCTCCGCGCTGTCGCGCGCGCCCGATCATTTGAGAGCTTTGCCACAAGCTGATAACGATCCGGAGCGCCGTTTAAATTGGGCAGAATCCACCCAAATTTCGAGTGCCGGCGGGTCTGGGGATATTGATTTAGACTGGGGCGAGGATTTTGAAACCGTCTGGAAAAACCTGGCATTGCTATCATCTACATTGGACGTCTCCGACCCGACCAACGTGTTCAAATCGCGTCTTATTGCAATTGATAAGCCGGCCACTGCCCCGCGCATCCTCTATATGGACAGGTCCGGGGCAACGGCAGGTCCGGGAACATTTGTGAATGCTGTGATTGAAGCCGCGGGCGGCGAAAACGTCATAGAAAATCCGGGGTGGCAGTCCCCCGATACTGAGACACTTATTCGCCTTCAACCCGACATCATCCTCACCAGTTTTATGGGCTCTAATTACGCAGGTGTGAATGACCGAACCTTGCGCCACGCTGCGCTCGATACAAAAATCCAATCACTGCCGCGCATTGATATTCCCGGCAAACTATGGCCTTGCGCAGGCCCTGGCTTAATCGAGGCCGCAGAGCAACTGAGCCAAGCGATGGCAAAATTATGAGCGCTCAATTCTGGTCAGTCTTTATGGCATCGATTTGCCTAGTAGCTGTTTTGGCAAGCCTTTTCATCGGCTCAACTTGGATAGAGCTTTCTAATGTTCTTGCCGGATTGATAGGACGATCATCTGATCCCGTGAACACAATTATTCAAGACATTCGGTTGCCGCGCGCCTTGCTCGCGGCTCTGGTCGGCGCAGGCCTCGGCGCGTCAGGCGCAGCCTTGCAGGGCTTTACGCGAAATCCGCTCGCGGCGCCCGGGCTATTGGGGTTCTCCGCATGTGCAGCTCTTGGTGCCGTGCTAGCACTATATTTCAATTTCCCGGCACTCATTACGCCTGCTGCGATTGGCTTCGCGCTCGTTGGCGCGCTGGCGATGACAATGTTCTCAAGGCGTAAATCGGGCGCGTCAGGTCTCGTGCTGGCGGGCATCGGAATTGGCGCTTTGGCAACGGCCATCACCGGACTGACCATGAACCTAGCGCCAAATCCCTGGGCTCTGTCCGAGCTGGTTTACTGGTTGATGGGATCGCTGAAGAATGCAGACGGAGTCGATGTTCTCATTGCCGGGCCTTTGACTCTGATGGGATGTATTCTTCTATTTTGCTCAGGCCCCGCTTTGCGCGGGCTCGGCTTGGGCGAAGACACAGCTCAAAGTCTCGGCATTTCCGTCAGGCAAACGCAATGGCTGATCGTCTTGGGCAGCGCATTGTGTATTGGATCAGGTGTCGCTGTGGCCGGAGCGATTGGGTTTGTCGGACTCTTTGTGCCGCACATCCTGCGCTTTCTTACAAAGGCAGATGAAGCGTGGCTTATACCGCTGTCCGCGTTAGGCGGCGCAAGTTTTCTGGTCGTGATCGACACTTTAATTCGCGCGACATCGGGTCCAGGCACGCCGTTATATCTTGGCATTGTTACATCCCTTATCGGCGTTCCATTCTTCCTTTGGCTTGCGTGGCGGCAGTCATGATAGACCTCAAGAATATTTCCGTCCGATATGGCAGCAAAACCGTGGTTGATGCCGTTACTGCCACCGTGAACGCCGGACAATTCATAGCGATGGTCGGGCCGAACGGCTCCGGCAAATCCAGTCTTCTGAAAGCGGTCGCTGGCCTCCTCCCACATGAAGGCTCAACGTCCCTGCCCTCAGGCCGAAAAGACCGCGCCAAGCAGCTCTCTTATTTAGCTCAGAATTGCACCGCACCTCATAATCGAAATGTCGAAGACATCATCGCCTTGGGCCGCACTCCATTTTTGGGGCCTTTATCGAAACTCAGCGAAGCAGATCAACGGGCCATAGAGTCGGCGGCAATGGCCTGCGAAACACGCCAGTATTTTGGCCGTGAGTTCGGAACGCTTTCGGGCGGGGAGCAAATGCGCGTCCATCTCAGCCGCGCGCTCGCCACGGACACGCCCGTCATTCTGGCCGATGAACCGACGACCGCGCTAGACCCTTATTATCAACTTTCCCTCATGAACATTTTGCGCGCCTCCGCTGACGCAGGCAAAAGCCTCATCGTCGCGCTTCACGATTTAAAATTGGCCGAGCGATATGCGGACCGTATTTGGATTATGCAAGCTGGCCGATTGGTCGCGGATGAGCCTGCAGATACGGCTCTGTCTGAAGGTATTTTACGAGACATCTTCCGGGTGACACCCTCCGGCGACGTCATAGGTTAGCAGATATTTTCCGAAGACATATGCCTCACGAATGATATGTTCCCGCCTATGACTGTTCAAATCAATCCCGAAAAATTCCAAGATCCTCGTATCACGGCGAAGGGCGAAACGCGTGCTCGCGTCGCTTTCAAATCTCTCAATACGCTCTGGTTCAATACTGGTTCGCAGTGTAATATCGAGTGCGCCAACTGCTATATCGCCAGCTCACCTACGGCGGATCATTTTATATATTTCACGCCTGAAGACATGGCGCCTTTTCTGGATGAGTTGGACGGACCGCCTATCGAAATTGGGTTCACCGGAGGTGAGCCTTATCTAAACCCGCACATCACCCGGCTCTCAGAAATGGCGTTGGAGCGCGGGCACAATCTCTTGGTTTTGACAAATGCGATGCGGCCCATGATGCGCCCGCGTGTACAAGCGGGACTACTCGATTTAAAAAAACGGTTTCCAGGAAAAGTTACATTGCGCGTGAGTTTAGACCACTTCACGTCGGATGGACATAACACGGAACGCGGCGACGGAAGCTTCCAAGTTGCAATAGACGGGCTTGACTGGTTGACTGAAAATAACTTCGATGTTCACATTGCCGGACGCGCATCATTTTCCGATACCGAAGACAATGCCAGGGTCGGGTATGCAGATTTAATCCAGCAGCACGGCTGGCGCATCGATGCGTCTAATCCGGCGCATGTGATGCTCTTCCCCGAAATGGATGAGCGAGTTGATGTGCCGGAAATCACGACGGCCTGCTGGGACATATTAGATGTCCATCCGAACTCGATGATGTGCGCCACATCGCGCATGGTCGTGCGCCGCAAAGGCGAAAACGCCCCCGCGGTTCTAGCTTGCACATTACTCTGGGACGACGTCCAGTTTGAGACCGGAAAGACGCTCAAAGACTCGCTGGAACCCGTTGCTCTTAACCACCCGCACTGTGCTAAATTCTGCGTGTTGGGCGGCGCAAGCTGTTCGGCATAATTACTTCGTCATATGCTCTGACGGGCCGTTCACATCTCGCAGGAATTTATCAACGCCGACAAAGAAAGCTTCCCGGTTTTCCTGTCGGGAAAGAAAATGATCTTCATCCTCAAAAGCCATAGCGGTGTGTTTGACACCTGCTTTCTTCAATGCCTGTTTCATTCTCAAAAATTGATCAAACTGAACATTCACGTCGTGGTCTCCATGAGCTAGGAACACCGGAACCTTGATGTTTTCAGCCACATGTACGGGCGAATTTGCTTTTCGCACATCGCGGTCTTTCATTGCATCACCGAAGAAGTCTTTCGCCGCATGCTTGCCCCCGCGATATTTCGCCAGATCCCGCTTGGCATCATTGATGTCGGTGAGAGCAGCCATGGCGATGACGCAATCATAAAGACCGCCAGTATCCTTCGCGGCCCCCATCAGCGCCGCATATCCGCCATAAGACCAACCTGCGATGCAGGTTCGATCAGGATCTGCATAGCCTTTTTTAAGGAGATAACGCGTCGCGTCCTCCACATCGTCTTGCATGACCAACCAATTCTCTCGGCCTGCCTCTTTGAAGGCCTTGCCGTATCCTTCAGACCCTCGGAAATTCATCTGCATCACGCCATAACCACGCGATGCAAAAAACTGCGCGAAATAATCAAATCGCTTTTCATCTCGGCCATAAGGCCCCCCGTGAGGTAATACGATAAATGGCAAATTCTTTAGGCCGGATTGGTCTGTGACCGTGGGCGGCAGGGTGACGAAGGCGGGAATAAGAAAGCGTATCCCTAAACTGGCTAAAACTCAGCCAGACTTGAAATGTTTTGACAGCCGCAGGCCTTGGTTTTGATAGTGACTCCCCTGCGCGCCGTAGAGGGTGTCAGGCGTTTCTGACATCGGCTCAAACACAAGTTTCGCAACCGCTTGCCCATGACGCAGGAGAAACGGAACATCTCGCCCGCGCACTTCCAGCACGGCGCGGCTTCCACGCCCGCCCGCCTCATCCGCCCCAAATCCCGGATCGAAAAACCCGGCGTAATGCGCACGAAACTCGCCGATTTCAGGCGCGATGGGCGCCATTTCAGCGGCCTGATCAATCGGGATTGTGACCGCCTCCCGGCTGGCCAGAATGTAAAATTCTTCAGGGTCCAAGACTAGCGTTCCATTGGGCGCGTATAGTGGCTCCCAATATTCTGCTGCGGCGTGCGCCTTCAGCCCTCGTAAATCGACGAGGCCGGAATGACGTTTCGCGCGATAGCCGATGATTGCGCCGTCTTCCTGACCTTTGAGATCAATGCTGACATGTTGCGTTTCAAGGGCATCATGCGCGCCACGGCGGAAACGGATTTGGCCCAAGCGATCGCCCGGACGGGCGAGGATCGGGAATGTGCGCGGCGCGACCTCCATATAGAGCGGTCCGGAATAACCTGACGGGATGGTATCGAACTGCTCACCGCCATCGCAAATCACGCGGGTAAAAACATCGAGCCGCCCTGTCGAACTTTTCGGGTTTGCCAAGCCGACAATGTCATACGGCAGGTTGAGCCCTTCGCGGAGCGGAATGAGATAAACGCATCCGGTTTCCAAGACAGCGCCATGGGTTAGATCAATTTGGTGCATGACGACAGATTTGACCACATCCGCAACAGTCTTCCCCGGGCCGGGTAGAAAGCTGGCGCGCAAGCGCATGGCTATATCGCCAAGGCATAAATCCAAGCTGGCGGGTTGAATGGACGGTGGATGGGCGGCGTCTTCGGACAAGCCGGAAATCGCGCCTGCGCTGACGAGCTCCGCAATATCCTGACGAGGTAGAATTCCATGTGCCATAGCGTCTTTGCTAGCAGTCAGAGCGCGGCGTGCAACGGCTGCGCGCATAAATCTGTTTATGACTCTTTATTAAGAATTTCACAGCTATCACTGTTGAATAACCTTGCAGATTCAATAATCCTTCGTCAGGGTTCATCTTAGAGAGACCGGGATTTGCTCATCACAGCGGATCATTAACGGCGCAGAGCGGAGCGGGGCGTGGGGCAGAGAGAGCATCAGGGGGAGGAAAATATGCCGATTGACGTCATAATTCCACAATATGAACAACGGACGGAGGACGTTATTGTCCGCGTCGCGCCGGAATTTCTGGCCGAACAATCCAATCCACGCGATTCACGATTTATTTGGGCCTACACGGTTGAAATCGACAATCAGAGCGGCCGTGACCTCACCGTCACAGATCGGTTCTGGCAAATCGCCGATAGCCGAGGACAAGTCCAAGAAGTTCGCGCTGCGGGGGTTGTTGGCGAGACTCCGATGGTTAAATCCGGTGAGACTTTTCGCTATACATCCGGCGCGCCGCTGACGGCTCCATCCGGTATGATGCGTGGGTCCTACACGATGCAGTCCGAAGACGGCGAGAGTTTTGACATTGTCGTCCCGACCTTTCTGCTCGACAGCCCGCATGAAGGTCACTTCCTGAATTAAAGGACGGCTTTGTCCTTGGTGTAAAAGCTGAGAACTTTCTGATATTTCACGGGCATCAACCGCTGGAAAAAGCTCACAAATTTTGCATCTTTACCGACAATAATTCGGCGTTTGCGTTTCGCCGTTCCATTTAAAATAATCCGCACCGCCTCATCAACGGGCGTAATGGCCATTGTATCGAAATCCTCATCCATCTGCGCCTTACTTTGTCCATCCTTAATATGATCGACGACCGCATTACGCGCAACATTGGTTTGCACGCCGCCGGGATGGACGCAGCACACGCCGACGCCCGTGCCGTCCAATTCCAAAGCGAGGGTTTCCGTAAATCCGCGCACGGCAAATTTGGACGCGCAATAATGCGCCTGCCCCGAATAGGCGATAAGCCCGAAGAGCGACGAGATATTTGTAACTGCGCCTTTGGTCTGTAAAAGTTGCGGCAGGAAGACTTTTGTCATGCGCACGACTCCCCAAAAATTCACATCAATGACCTGCTCCATGCTCTCCAGCGGTGTGTTCACGACATCGCCGACGCGGGTCATTCCGGCATTATTAAAGACGTAATCTGCGGGGCCAAGCGAGGCTTCGACTTTGGCGGGATAATCCAGCACCGCTTGTTTGTCGGAGACATCTAAAACATCGACGAGAATGCGATTGCCTGCGCCTATCATCTTTCGCGTTTCTTCCAAACCTTCGGCATTCACATCGGATATCGCAAGGACGGCGCCCTGCTCTGCAAGTTGGCGTGCAAGCTCTCGGCCCATGCCGGACGCGGCGCCTGTGATGACGCAGACTTTGTCTTTAAAGATGCTCATGCCACTTGTTCCATTTTCAGGGCTGTCTTTTTCGACGAGGTGAAAACCAGACCGTCATTCTCGACCGCAGATTTCATCAAAGCGACTTTGTCGAATTTATAATCCTGTCGATTTTGCCACGGGTCGCGGTCACCTTGTTTCGGGAGTTGATCCGCCACGCGCTTGATGTAACCGGCTTCGAAATCAATGAATTGCCGCGCGACTAAATCATCGGGTGCGCGGGGCGTAACGGTGTCCAAGCCGCTTGCGTCCATATGGTTCATGAGGCGGCAACCGAACCGCGAGATTAAATCCGCGCGCAGGGTCCAGCTCGCATTTGTATAGCCGAAGACGGAGACCATGTTTGGAATATCCGAGAACATCAGGCCGTAATATCCGAAACTATCCGCAAGGCTTTTCGCCTGACCATCCACGGAAATTTTAGCCCGCCCCCCGACAACGACGTTTAGGCCTGTAGCCGTGACAATCAAATCCGCAGGCAAAATCTTGCCCGATTTCAATAAAATGCCATCTGCTACAAATCGGTCAATATGGTCCGTGACCACGGCGGCTTTGCCCGCTTTCATCGCCTTAAATAAATCCGCATTCGGAACCAGGCAGAGGCGCTGATCCCACGGATTATAGTCCGGGGTGAAATTGCTTTCGACATCATATTCCGGACCCAATTCCTTCCGGATTTTCTTCAGGAGAAGATCACCTGTCTTCTTCGGTTTCTTCTGGGCCATATTATAGACGAAGCGCGTATAGGCGATGTTCTTTGCCCGGGTGAACTTATAGGCCAGCTTTGACGGCAGGATTTTGCGCAAGATATTCGCAATCCAATCCGTATCAGGCTGACTGGCGATCCAGGTCGGACTGCGCTGTAGCATAGTGACGTGCCGCGCTGTTTGCGCGAGGTTCGGCACTAAAGTTACCGCCGTCGCGCCTGACCCAATGACGATGATTGTCTTGTCCGTCACATCGTAATTTTCGGGCCAATGTTGCGGGTGAATGATATCGCCGCCAAAGTTGTCGTGGCCCTTGAAATGCGGGTCATAGCCTTTGTCGAAATCATAATAACCTGCAGCGGAAATGATGAAGTTCGCCGCTAGGGTGGATGTCTCGCCGCTCGCGGAAGTGAGCGTTAAGTGCCAATGCGCTTCGTCCGATTTCCAATCCATCGCGGTGACTTTGCGGTCATATCGAATGTGATCTTCAATCTCGAACTCCGCCGCTGTTTGTTTGATATAGTCCAAGATCGCGGGCCCATCGGCGATGGATTTTCCGTCAGTCCACGGCTTAAAATCATAGCCCAAAGTGTGCATATCGGAATCGGACCTGATGCCGGGATAGCGGAACAAATCCCACGTCCCGCCCATACGCTCGCGCGCCTCCAGCACAATAAAGCTGCGGTCCGGACACTCGCGGCGATGATGACAGGCCGCGCCGATGCCGGACAGCCCCGCGCCAATAATCACCGTATCAAAATGCTTCGTCATATTGTTTGCTTAGGCGGATGCGCGGCGCGAGTCAGTGAACAATATCAAAGACGCGCCCATGCGAAAATCCCTACCGACAATCCAGTGCCTGGCGAAAGTGGGATACTCCTAGAGTTAGGACTGTCCGCAGGATCGGCACTCACGACGGAATACCGAATAAGTAGTTTTGTTTTACGCAAGTGATAATCCTGCGACAGCAGTTTTTGACACGCCGGTTGGGGGTCCTGCAGTTTTGCCTTCCGGTCAGACATTCGAAAACCTGAAAAGGTTTCCGAAGACCCGGTTTAAGACAAAGCAGTCAACTCTCAGCGCAAAAGGCCCGGCACAAATCGCGTCCTTCAACGCAACCGCTCAACCCTGCCGTCCCCCGAACCAGTCAGAAAGCGCTAACCTGTCCTATGTCCGAAAGAACGAGCTTAATATGCGGCAGAATGGGAAAGGTGAGGATGGAGTTTTTGATTTTTCTAATAAGGTCTTGGAAACGTTAGAAATTTGGTTTCCGTTCGCCTATCCGAAACGAGGATGAAGTTTGAAAGACGCAAAGTGCTGCTAAGATTAACATTCCCGAAAATTCAACAGGATCGAATTACAGCCAAAATCTCGAACATTACCAGCGGCTGTTATGCAGCGATTTTAAGCCGCTCGGTTTCGACAACGTACTTGGAATTGAAACATCAGATTATTGTGAATGCCCCTCCGTGTTCAATAGGCGGGAAAGCACTTTGAGGGAGCCTACTGCCCTGAACATTTAGCCAATAATTAGATCTTTGTGTCTTTGTTGTACTAGCCATACGTAACTCTTAAATTGTCTCCCTCACGAAAGACAACCTCCCTGCAATCGTTCGGATAATCTAAATCGTTATAAGTAGCTAAGCTTCCCCCAAGCCTGATTTCGTAAGCAAAATTGTAGGCTTCTGACCTTAGTTGAGACAAGGATTCAGGGGAGCTGGCCACCCTAAAAGTGAACGTGTACTCTTTACTTCCATTTTTCAAAATTCTTGGAGAGCTGGGAAAAATCGATAATACCTTCATATCATCCCTAACCCCGGTGAACCTTACAGATAAATTTGACCTCAAATTTTCTAGGTTCACAGAATATCTGGAAATTTTATCTGCATTTACTAAAAATCGGAGAGTCATTTTATGCTCCTCCAGGCTTCGCGAATCGGGATGCACGTCAACTAATTCGAGGGACATGTCCCAAGAGCCTATACATCCGAATAGAGCCAGAGAAGAGGGATCCCGGATAATTCCTTTTGTTGAGTCCGTGGCGACGGCAACCTTTGAATTAGGGGACACATCATAGTCATGACCGCAAGACGCAAGAAATGTAAGGCACAAAAATGCAATTATAGCTCTATTTCCAAACATCTTTTTCCTGCCGCGCCTTAACTGCGCTTCATAACCTACCACACATCGTTATCGAACAGTAGGCGTCCCCCATTGCCCTCTATTAGCATTCTAGCTTGAAATTTCCAAACATTACCAGCGGCCGTATTTGGGCGGTTTCAACCCCTCACCAATCCCCGCTAACACTCTGCCAGACGCTCAACAACGCGACCGCCGCCGTGTCCGCGCGTAATATGCGCGGGCCGAGGGTGACGGGGTGGACGTTTTTCATGGCTCGCAGCTCAATGCGTTCTGCTTCGGTGAAACCGCCTTCGGGGCCGATTATAATGCCCACTGGCGCAATCATGTTTGCGCAAACGTCTTTCGCGGGTTGGGCGCTCTCAGCTTCATCCGCAAATAAGAGCGGCACATCCCCCCACGCGCTCAACACATCCAAAAGCGGGCGAGCCTCGTTCACCTTGGGAATATCGAGCCGTTCGGTTTGCTCTGCCGCTTCTATCGCTTGCAATCTCGCTTTGTCGACATTCAATCGCGGGAATTGGGTGCGCGCGGTGAGGACGGGTTGGAAAGTTCGAACGCCTAGCTCTGTGCCTTTTTCAATGATGAAGGCTGTTCGGTGTTTTCGGACGGGCGCGAAAAGGAGCGTGATATCGGGTGACGCTATGGGGGCTCGTAATTGTTCCTGCACGACAAGCTGCGTTGATTTTTTAGAAACGCTTTCAATCTCGGCCCGCCACTCTCCGCCTGCGCCGTTGAACACGCGCACGGCATCGCCGACGGTTTTGCGGATGACCGTTGTGAGATAATGCGCCTGCTCTCGCGGCAGGTCGAGACGTGCGCCCGCTGACAGATCATCAGCGACATGTAATCGTGGAAGCGTATAGTTTTCGCGCATGAGTCTGTTATAGGGCGGGATATGTCACCTGTCACAAAAATTGAGGTCATCCCCGACAGTTCAAAATCCCATTGGGTGAACCGAGCGCCTGTGGGGATGCGGCCTTATTTGCAGCTCTCGCGGTTGGACCGTCCCGTGGGCTATTGGCTGCTGGCTTTGCCGGGGTGGATTGGGCTGGCCTTTGCAGGGTTGAACCAAGGTTTGGTGTGGATGGATTTGCTCTGGGCGGTGCTCATTCTGATCGGCGCGATTGCGATGCGCGGGGCGGGTTGCACCTATAATGATATTGTCGATCAGGATTTAGACGCCCAAGTCGAGCGCACGGCGCTGCGCCCCCTGCCCGCCGGGACCGTCACGACCAAGCAGGCGTGGCGTTGGACATTTGCGCAAATCGGTGTTGGGTTTTTGGTCTGGCTCTGCCTGCCGCTCCTCGCGAAAGGCATCGCCCTGCTCGCCCTGCCATTGGTGGCGGCCTATCCCTTTATGAAGCGGATTACGTGGTTCCCGCAGGTCTGGCTGGGGATGACCTTTAATTGGGCGGTGTTAGTGGCCTATGCGGTGAAGACAGAAGAGATCAGCTTGCCTGTCCTCATCCTCTATCTCGGCCTCATCTTTTGGACCGTCGGCTATGACACGATCTATGCGTGTCAAGACATGGAAGACGACGCGATGGTCGGGATTAAGAGCACGGCGTTGCGGTTTGGCGGGCATGTGAAGTTGGCGGTTGGGGTTTGTTACGCCTTTGCAACTGCTCTTTGTTGGTTAGCGATTTCGGCAAGCCATTACAATTATGATGCAGATTATGTCGTGCCAGAAGGTGGATACACGATAGATATGAGCGGTGCTGTAATCGCTCTATTGTATTTCATTCCATTAGCTGGCTTTACTTTTCACTTGATTTGGCAAGTCTTGAAATTTCGACCCGAAAACACGGAAACCTCCCTCAAACTATTCAAGTCTAATTATTGGGCGGCCTTTTTACTGATCGGCCCTCTACTGTGGACCGCCTCAGCTGAATAACCCCTCACCCAACCGTGACTGCAACGTGTTTCGCTTTCGCGCGTTAATTCGTTACATAGGACGGACAGAGATAGGAGTATTCCATGCTGACCCGACGAGACTTAAGTTTTGGCGCCGGCGCTTTCGCGCTAGCCGCCTGCACACAGACGACAAGCAAGGCTGATGCCTCGGAGATGAAAATGAGCGAGATCAACGCAAAAAACTGGGCAAATCTGTCCGAGCGCGAGTGGAAAGAGCAGCTCACCGATATGGAGTTCAAGGTTCTGCGCAAAGAAGCGACAGAGCGTCCGTTCTCATCCGAGCTGAATGACAACAAAGCCACTGGCACATATGTCTGTGCAGGCTGCGCGTTGCCACTCTTCACATCAGACTCTAAATTTGATTCCGGCACAGGCTGGCCGAGTTTCTTCCAGCCAATTGACGGTGCGCTCGGGACCAAATCTGACCGCAAGCTGTTCATGGCGCGGACGGAATATCACTGCATCCGCTGTGGCGGGCATCAAGGCCATGTCTTCAAAGACGGCCCCGCCCCGACGGGATTGCGCTATTGCAACAATGGCGTCGCCCTAGATTTTGTTGAAGCATAGTGGATTTTGTTGAGGCTTAGCGCCACTGGCTTTACGGTTGCAAATTGACAAAACACCTTTTTCATGCGCTTAAAGGGGCATGAAATACTTACTTGCTGCCTTAGCCATTATTCTCGCCCCGCAAGCGGCCTTCGCAGAGGATGCCTCCGCGCCAAGCGAAGGTTGGCAATCCGAAAATATAAAAATCCAATATACAGGATCAGGCGTTAAGCGCGAGATGCGCGGCGTCATTATGCCTGCAGAATCCATTCATTCAGGGGACCCAACAACGTCCGGAAATGTTGTTTTCACTTGTTACGCCGGCTCTTTCACGGCGATTTTCGCAACGGAGCCGACAGACTTTGTATCCATTATTAATCAGAAAAAAGTCGCGAAGGGGAGGTTCAAACGCAAAAGATTAAAACTTAAAATAGATGGCGACACCCAGGACTCGATGGACTGGGTATATATTCCCAATCTGGGCGTTTATCGTGCGCGAACGAAAGTTGGCGCAGCGAAGCTTTATAATGCAACAATTCGCGGTGATAGCGTTGCGGTGAAAACGCCGGGCAAAGATTATGTGCCCTTGAACCTCCCGCCTGTCGATATGACTTTCAGGAATTTCGGGCCTGAGTGCGGCTTAGGTAAGCATGCAAAAAAGTCGTGATGATTCGAGCAGTCAATATGTATCGGCCCACCCCGGTAAAATAAGTCTTACCAAATTCCATCTATGACGTGAATTTCATGGAATTTACCCCCTTGCCAAAACGCGATTCGCGCGCCACATATCTTTTATTAGCCGTCCCATCGTGGGGCCGCGTTTTGTAAAGGAGGTGTAATTTGTTTATCTGTTTTGAGGGGTCTTCCCTGAGCTGTTAGATCAGCACCTTCGTAAAAAACGAACGCGGGTAAAGACATATCTATCTTGAAATCAGGCAGTGCGCCTGACGAGACCCAAACTTCAAATAGGACCCGCTTCATACTGTGAAGCGGGTTTTGTTGTTTTGGCTCCGCTGCGCGTCGCGGGCTTCATACTGTGAAGCGGGTTTTGTTGTTTTGGCTCCGCTGCGCGTCGCGGGCTTCATACTGAGACCCGAGTTTCGCTGTTCTGACCCCTCGGCGCGTCGCGCGCGTCATACTGCGCTCCGGGTTTTATTGTGTTTATATTCGAGATGCGCCACACACATGCCTCACACCATTTTTGGAAGCCCTCATGGCCATTGCCCGCACCGTTGATCGCCGCCTCTTTTTTGTCCTCGATCGAACATTCCTCCAGATCGCACAGGCCGCGGATATGGCCTTGTCAGAAGGGTCCGGCGTTGGGCGCGCGCAGGCCGCTGTATTGGTCTATCTCGGCTATCACGACGGCTGCACATTAACGGAATTATCGGAAGGTACAGGCCGCCGAAACGCGGCCATCACAGGCCTTGTCGACCGCATGGAAGCCGCTGCGCTCATCACCCGCAAGCAGTCCTATGGCGACAGGCGGCAGCGCACGGTGCATTTGACAGATAAAGGCTGGACCGTCCGCGAGGCCGTCATGGAAGATTTTCGCGACTTTAACACGCAGCTCACTAAGGGGCTGACCGAAGCGGAAACCGCCGCCGTTATGAAATTTTTATCGCAATCCGTCGGAAACGTGCAGAAAAAAACCGTTTCAAAATAACACGCAAGACAGGTTTCGCCCGCAAGGGCACAATCTACCTCTTTTCTGCCTTAATTAAATATGATAGCCGTGTGGCTGAATCTCGGGAGGTGGATGTGGCGCAACATCTAAATCTTAAAGCCAGCATTGGATTTAGTGCAGTCTCGGCGCTCTTCGTCGTGAGCGCAAGCACGGCCGTGATCGCTCAGGCTGAAGCCCGCGCCCCGCGAGTCTACCCCGCAATCTCCTTAAACACCGTGCTGGCGCGTGATGCAGACACCTTTGAAGCGGATCGAACCATAGAAGCCGCTTGCCGAAAATCCGGTCAGAATAAAGACGTCTGCCTCTGCGTCACCCACATCATGAAATATGAGCTCACACTCGCTGAACACCGCGCTGCGACGCGCCTCTATGGTCAGCCCGCAAATCGGACTGCATTACATGACGTTCTCAAAAATGAAGGGGTCAGCCCCGCCCAAATCAACCTGGTCGAAGACATGGAACGCTCCCTGACCAAAGACAATGATTTCGCCCTCAGATGCAGTGAGGCGAAAGCCTATTACAAAGAGGCGGCCGAGTAAGCCTCACCTTCGGGGCCGAACGCTGGCTTTGCGAGTTGGACATCCCGAAGCCTGCGCGGTAGAGCGCTGGCAATGGCTAAACGTAAATCTTCCAAACCCACAAACACCGCCGTCGAAGTCGATATGGTTTCGGACTTTGTCTGCCCGTGGTGTTGGCTTGGATATAAGCAATTTATGCAAGCGGCTGATAAAACCAAACCACGCCCCAATCTCTCTTTTCGCCCCTATATGCTGGACGGCACAGTCCCCGAAGGCGGCGCGGATTACCGCGAATATATGAAGACAAAATTCGGCGATAAACCGGACTCGCGTTGGGAACAAATGCGCGACAATTTAGAAACTGCCGGACCGGGTGCCTGCATTGCGTTTGACTTCAAAGCCATCACGCGGCGACCCAACACGCTGAACGCACACCGCCTCATGCGCTGGGCGCAAGGACAAGATCTCGGTCCTGCCTGTGCCGAGCATCTCTTCCGTGGCTATATGGAAAAGGGCGAAGATATTGGGGATGTTGATATACTTTGCCGCATCGCCAAAGACATCGGTATGGATGCGGAGCTGGTGCGCGAGCTCTTGGCTTCCGATAAAGACAAGATTGATGTGCAAAACGAAATTCTGTTTTTCCGCGGCCTTGGCGTGTCCGGCGTCCCAACATTTATTTACGGGGGGCAAATGGCTGTGCAGGGCGCGCAGCCACCGGAAACGCACCGCAAAGTCTTGGCCGACGCTGCAAAACTAGACCCTCAAGACACATAGCACAATCGGGAAATCTAAATGACACTCTTTCAAATCGTTGCCCTCTATGTCGCGCTAAACATGATACTCGCGCCGCTCTTGATGTACCGCGTGGGGCAAGTGCGTATCGGAAAGAAAATCGAGATCGGCGATGGCGGTGATGAACTGATGTTATCGCGCATTCGCGCACATGGGAATTTCACGGAAAATGCGCCGCTGGCTCTGCTCGGTCTGACGGCACTCGCCATGTTGAGCGCGCATCCAATTGCACTGCACGTCTTTGGCGCAGCTTTTTTCATTGGCCGCATTTTTCATGCAATGGGCATGGCTAAAGCCTTTGGCCAAGGACGTTTGGTCGGCACATTATTGACCCTTCTCACATTCCTTGGACAAGCGGGATATATCTTATTCCTTGTTTTCACAGGTTAAATCTTGACCAAACCCCTTCCAAAATCCGAGCCCATCACAGCCGAAGCGCTGTTCCCGACGTTGGACGCCTTGGTCATGGCGGCAAAAGCGGCTGGGGCGGAGTCAGCCGACGCCGTCGCCACCCACGGCCGCAGCCTCGGCATCGCCGTCCGCAATAATGCGCTGGAAGATGTTGATAGCAGCGAAGGCCGCGATATTGGCTTGCGGGTGATGGTGGGCAAGCGCCAAGCTTGTGTGTCTTCCTCGGACCTATCGGCAAGTAGCATTCAAGCTTTGGCAGAGCGCGCCGTTGCTATGGCAAAACTTGCGCCTGAGGATCCCTTTTGCGGATTACCTGATGCCAGTTTGCTCTCTGCCCCCGGCGGCGCAGAGGCTCTGGACGTCTGGGATGACACAGTCATGAACCCGGTTCTCCTGAAAACGCGCGCCCATGAGTTAGAAGCCGCCGCGCTGTCTATTGCGGGCGTTGCGCAGGCCGAAGGGGCCAATGCGAGTTGGACAACCAGCGCCTTTTCCTATGCCACGAGTCACGGATTTCGCGGCGGCTGGCGTGCGTCCCGTCATGGCCTATCCGTATCCGCAATCGCCCAGCAGGACGGCGCGATGGAACGGGATTATGACTATGAGAGCACACGTCATTTCGACGCCCTGCCCGATCCGGCGAAAATTGGACGGCACGCCGGAGAGCGCGCCGTCGCCCGTTTGGGTAGCCGGCAAATTCCATCAGCAGCTTTGCCCATTCTGTTTGACGAACGCGTCGCGGCCAGCTTGCTCGCGGCCTTGCTCGGCGCGATTTCCGGTCCGGCGATAACCCGCGGCGTCTCCTTCTTGAAAGGGGATTTAGGGAAAGAGATTTTCGCGCCGCATATTCAGGTTTTGGAAGATCCGCTTCTCCCGCGCGGCGACGGATCTCGCCCTTGGGACGGCGAAGCGTTGACCGTCAAAAAACGCCACATCATTGAAAATGGCGTGTTGAAAACTTGGCTGCTGAATATGTCCAGCGCGCGTCAACTAGAGCTACCGCCAACAGGTCACGGCACACGCGGCATTGGGTCACCGCCCGGCGTCTCGGCCACGAATACTTGGATTGCGGCAGGAGTGAAAACCCCCGAACAGCTCATGGCGGATATTGGCGAAGGTTTCCTCATTTCGGAAATGTTCGGCCCAAGTCTCAATTCCAATACAGGCGATTATTCGGTTGGCGTGTCAGGTTTTAAAATTGAAAAAGGCGCGCGCGCTTTCCCTGTCTCCGAAGTCACAATCGCCGGGAATTTGCGCGATATGTATAAAACCATGATCCCGGCCAGCGATTTGAAAATGGACAGCGCAACCAACGCGCCCAGCCTGCTTTGCGAAGGTTTGACCCTTGCTGGATCCTAGTTGCGTCTTACCGGAAGAGGACCTCACACTCATTCGAGAGGTCGTGCGCCAAGCCGGAGCGATTGCAAAGGCCGCGTTTGACGCAAATGATTCCAAGAGATGGAATAAGGCCGACAGCTCTCCCGTCACAGAAGCCGACATTGCTGTGAATGATTTTCTCTTGGAGGCCCTGCGCGCTGCACGTCCCGACTATGGCTGGCTGAGCGAAGAGACCAAAGACGATCAATCCCGCCATGCCTGCCCGCGCACATTTGTGGTCGATCCCATTGACGGGACGCGCGCTTTTATTGACCGCACGCCGAACTTTACCGTTTGCGTGGCCGTGATCGAGAAAGGCAAATCCGTTGCAGGTGTTGTCTATAATCCGTTGAAAGACGAAATGTATGAGGCCCATTTAGGCGGTGGCGCGAGGCTGAACGGCAAAACTGTGACTGTTTCCGACCCGACCAAAATCGACGGCATTCGGATGGTTGGCTATCCCCGCAAATTCCGCAAATTGGATTTCCCTGACATGAGTGTCAGCGTCGCCAATTCCATGGCCTACCGCATATGCCTCATCGTCGGCGGAGAGGCCGATGCGACGATTGCCTTCACACCCAAATCTGACTGGGATGTGGCGGCAGCCTCTTTAATCGCGACAGAAGCGGGAGCCATTGTCACTGACATCCGCGGAGAGCCGCCGCATTTTGATACTGAAAGCACATCAGGTCTGGGCGTCATTTGTGCTGGCCCGCGCTTGCACGCTTTGTTAGTGGAGCGCGTGAAACCGCATCTGGCCCAATTTGCAAAGGGCCGTGACTTTAAATTTTTGGGGACCCGTATGTCAGACCGTAAATCCACCGAGGGCAAAAAACCCGAACAACTTCTTCACCTCGTCATTGGCGGAGAACTCGTCGATCCGAACCGCACAGAGTTCAAAGATTTGTCTGCCGTCGATTATGTCGGTGCCTATCCAAATTTTGACGCCGCCCATAAGGCGTGGAAATCTGCCGCGCAGCGCACGGTCGATAATGCGCATATGCGCTATTTTATCCTACACGCCCATGACTTGCTGGATCCCGATGGGGACGGCGTCATTGGTTAGAGGGGGCTAAACAAATGACGGATCGCCAGCGCATCTCGCGCCTTTGGCGAGATTATATCTGGCCTCAAAAGGGACGGCTTTTTTTGGCCGTCTTTTTTATGGTGCTCTTCGCGGCCGCCACGGCGGGCTATGTTTATTTGGTAAGCCTTATCATCGATGCCGCGACGGCGCTTGAGGAAGGCGACAGTATTTCGCAAGCCAAACGTTACGCCGCTATTATTTTACCAGTCATTCTGGGACTCACGCTGACGGCGGGGATTGGCGGTTATATCCAACGCATTCTGACAAACACCATTGCCTTAAAGACTGTCGGAAAAATGCAAAAGCAGATGCTTCAATCTGTTCACGCCCGCGATTTTGCAGCCAGCCAGTCTGAAGCTTCTGGTGAGTTAATCGCAAAATTCACAAATGACGTCAGCGTTATATCCGCCGGATTAGTGCGCGTTCTTGGCAATCTTATCAAAGATGTTCTGACAGTCGTTTTTACAGTTGCGGCAATGCTGTTTTTGAATTGGCAGCTTTCCGTTTTCATGGTTGTATTTGGTCTCGCACTATGGCCCATTATCGCCATCTCCAAGCGGTTGCGCGGAAATGCCCGTGAGGTGCAGGAACATATCGGGCACATGACAGCCGACCTAAAAGAGAGTCTTGGCGCAGCGCAGTTGGTCAAAACCTATAGCTTAGAGTCCCATCAGCAATCGCGCCTCAACGCAAGTTTTGACGAGCGCATCCGCCTCTATCTTCAAATGATTTCTCAACAGGCAAGGGTCGATCCGATCCTTGAAGTTGTCGGCGGATTGGTCATTGCAGCGGTTGTGATTTTTGGTGTCTGGCAATATGGAGCAGGCATGGCGTCCGGCGGTCAGATTGCAGGCGTTCTTATGGGGCTCTTGGCGCTCGCTCCCCGCCTCCGCGCGCTCGGCACACTCAACAATGTCATCCAAGAAAGCCTGAGTTCCGTTGGCCGGATTTTTGATGTCATCGACACAGAGCCGACCCTAACGGATGCAATTATTACGACTGATTTGGATGTTGAAGACGGAGAAATAGAATTACTTGATGTCGGCTTCACCTATCCGGACGGCACGAAAGCGCTTAACGGGTTATACCTCAAAGCCGCAGCCGGGAAAACGACGGCGCTGGTCGGGCCATCAGGCGGCGGGAAATCCACCATCATGCATCTCATTCCGCGCCTCTATGACGCCACTGACGGCAGCGTTCGTATTGACGGGCAAGATGTTCGCGAGGTCAGCCAAGCGAGCCTGCGCAAGCAAATCGCCGTTGTCTCGCAGGAGGCCGTGTTGTTCAATGATACTATCGCGGCCAACATTGCCCTCGGTGATTTAGATACGGACCGCGACGCCATTATCGACGCGGCAAAAGCCGCCGACGCAGACGGATTTATCTCGCGATTACCTGAGGGGTATGACACGGTTTTGGGCGAAGATGGCGCAGGATTATCCGGCGGGCAAAGACAGCGCCTCTCCATCGCCCGCGCCATCCTGCGCGACGCGCCAATCCTGCTGCTGGACGAAGCCACCTCAGCCCTCGACACGGAGAGCGAGGCCAAAGTGCAGGCAGCCTTGGAGACATTAAGCGAAGGCAGAACGACCCTCGTCATCGCGCACAGGCTCGCGACCATACAGAATGCGGATATGATCTATGTGATCGACGGCGGGCGCGTCGCGGAGAGCGGCACGGATGCGAGCCTGAGAAAACGCGGCGGCGTTTATGCAGGGCTAAGTCAGGGCTGAAGGCTACTCACTTTTTTCTTCATTCTTACGTCTGTTAATCTCAGCATTCATTTTCTTGAAGGAGTATTTCTCATCCTTTTCGATACGTTCCTGTGCATCCGGGCTTTCACCCCAAAACCACTCCAACAGCGGATAGACGAAAAAAATCAGAATGAAAAAGAACAGAGCGATTTTCACAACTACGACCCCTTCAAGATTTCAAGTAGCGGATTAACGCGCCCATGTGCCATAGGGCTAAAGTCATTGCGCTTCATAGAGTCTTCTGAACGAATATTTCTCGTCTTTTCGAATGCGCTCCTTCGCTCCCGCGAGTGCAGATCCAACACAGACGCCGAGAATACTCCCCCAAAGAAAAATATAGAAAACCACTAAACTCGTCATAAATTACTCCCGCCGCAGTATCTCAGTAATCGGATTGCCGCTCCACTGCTCCATGAACCGCGCCTTCACATCAACCGGATCATAGACCGTTTCGACCCACTCCATAAAGCTCATATCAGTCTCCTCCGCATAGCGCAGATAATCCTCAAAAAAATAATCGAGCATCCCCGTTTTGCCTTGGCGGACGTGCAGTTTTTTCAAATTCAGCTCGCTCTCTAGCGCCTGCGCAATCGTGTCACCCATGTGGAAATGCCGGTAGAGCACGCCCATAAATCCCGTCCGGTCTGCGCCGGATTTGCAGTGCATGACGGCCGGGTATTCCAACGTCTCGAACAGCTCCTTTGCGGCTTTGATCTTCTCCACCGTATGGACATCGCGCGAATAGACGCGGAAATCGATAAGCGTTATGCCGTGTTTTTCGCAGGCTTCTTTTTCCAGCAGGTAATAGCCCTTTGGCGAGACGCCGCGCAGATTTAAGACGGTTTTGATTCCTTCCTCGGCAAAAAACGCAATCCGCTCAGGCGAGGGCTGATTTTCGCGGTACATCCTGCCGCCCACATCATGACGATTTGGAAATCTCAGGCGCAAAAACCCGTGATCGCCCCACATCAGCTCGCGGCGAGCCTGTTTCCTATGGCGCGGGTTGTTGAGGTCCAGCGGCGTATCGCTTAGGTCAGTCATATTGAAACGGCTAACAGGGAGGCCGCGCATGTTCAAACGTCTTTTGCGGCGTCCCGGATTTCAATCCGCATTGGGATGGTCCGTCGCCCAATATATGCGCCTGATTAAAGCGACCACACGGTGGGAGGTTCGTCACGAGGAGCGGGTTGCAGGGATTGTCGCCGGACGTAAAGGCGTCATAGCCCTGACCTGGCATTCCCGTTTCCTAATGCTCACCGCCGCGTGGGAGCCTGACCTTCAACTTCCATATGTCATGATTTCGCGTTCCCGAGACGGCGCAGTCGTGGCGGCGACGTGTAAGGCCCTAAAACTACAAACCCTACGCGGCAGCGCGCGCAAATCCGGTAAGGCGAAGGGCGGAGAAGCCGCCGCGGCGGGCGCGGTGACGGCTATCCGTTCCGGCGGCTGTGTTGTCATCACGCCGGATGGCCCGCGCGGACCGCGTCAACGTCTGGGCGACGGGCCGTTGCGGCTGGCCCGCGCAACAGGCGCGCCGCTGATGCCTTGCACATTCTCTGTCGCGCGCCGCAAACAATTCGACAGTTGGGATCGTTTCGTTTTGCCCAAGCCTTTTGGCAAAGGCCTCATTTTATGGGGAACCCCTGTAAGGGTGCCTTTCGATACATCCGATGCGGATATGGAGTCCATTCGGATGGGGATTGAGACCGAGATGAACGCCCTTTTAGCCGAGGCCGATATCGAATTGGGTCACACGGCTATAGATCCTGCTCCAGAAAATCTGAGATGAGTTGGGCAGGCGCATATAGAAACCTCATGCGCGTCTTAGAGCCGTTCGCTGGCTATATTTTGCAACGGCGGGTGAAATCCGGAAAAGAAGATGAAACCCGCATTGGCGAGCGCAAAGGCATCGCATCCCTGCCCCGCCCGTCCGGAACACTCATCTGGATGCACGGCGCCAGCGTGGGCGAGACCTCCATGCTCCTACCTCTCGTCAAGCGTTTGCTTGAAGATGATCCAGCGCTGCATATACTGATTACCAGCGGAACCATAACATCAGCGAAGATAATGGCAGACCGCTTGCCGGACCGCGCCTTTCACCAAATGGTGCCGCTGGACGGTCCCCATTTTGTTGAACGCTTTCTGGCGCATTGGCAGCCGGACCTCGCTGTTTGGGCCGAAAGCGAAATCTGGCCAAACCTTGTTCTGCAAACAAAAGCCAGCGGCGCAAAAATGGCACTGATAAATGCACGGATGAACCAGAGTTCGGTTGACCGTTGGCGCGCCAAGCGGAAATTTGCGCGGCAAGTTTTTTCTACATTCGATATCATCCTACCCGCCGACACACTCACTCATAACGCTCTCAAATTTCTAGACGGGAATGTTCTCAGTGAGATTGGGAATTTAAAGACGACCGCGCCGGCTTTGGAGTTTGATGCGCCCGAGTCGGCAAGTTTGAAAATCGCCATCGGGGACCGTCCTGTCTGGCTTGCGGCCAGCACTCATGCGCCTGAAGAAGCCGAGATTTTGAAAGCCCATGTTTCAGGACCCCACCAAAAAGCGAAAGCCTTGCTGCTCTGGGTTCCACGTCATCCGGAACGCGGCGACGAACTCGCGGCTCTTTGCGCCGGGCATGACATCGCTATCCGGTCAAAAAATGAACCTGTGACCGACCAAACCTCCATCTATATTATGGACACATTAGGCGAGATGGGCTTGGCGTTAGACTTGGCTGACGTCGCCTTTGTGGGCGGCTCACTGCATGAGAGTTTAACGGGTCACAATCCATTGGAACCTGCGCGCGCCGGTGTTCCCATCTTGACAGGACCGCATGTGGGCAGCTTTACCGAAATATATGCCAATCTGTTTAAACATAATGCTGCCATGCGCGTAACGTCTGCCAAGACATTGGAGAAATCCGTGACGGCTTTGATCGGCGACCGCGCCGCCGCGCGCCAAATGGCGAGCCGCGCGAAATCACTGAGTGAAGAGAGCGACACCGTATTGGCGTTCACGGCGGCTCAATTAACGGCTCTGATATGAAGGCCCCGGATTTTTGGAATCACCGCACCGGACCTGAGGCCAAAGCCGCCCTGCGCACAGTCTTGCGGCCCTTTGGTTGGCTCTATGCGAAAGCAGCGGCCCGTCGTTTGGAAAATACAGATTCACTTGATCCCGGCGTGCCCGTGATTTGCGTTGGAAATGCAACATTGGGCGGGACGGGTAAAACGCCGGTCGTCGCCTATCTTTTACAATCCATGCGGCGCCTCGGTGTTGAAGCTCATGGTCTCTCGCGCGGTTATGGCGGGCGGGAAAAAGGTCCGACAGCCGTCGATCCGGACCATACGGCAGTGGATGTTGGGGATGAGCCTTTGCTACTGCGTCGGCATGGTCCCGTTTGGGTTGCGGCGGGCCGGGATGAGGGCGCGTTGACAGCCGTAAATAATGGCGCGCGGGTTATCATCATGGATGACGGTCATCAAAATCCGCTGCTGGAGAAAACACTCTCCCTGTTGGTTGTCGATGCTGAGGTCGGGTTTGGGAATGGCTGCGTCTTTCCGGCCGGACCTCTGCGCGAAGACTTGGACGCAGCGCTGGAGCGAACCGACGCGGTTATATTGATGAAGCCCACATTGGATTATCAAATCTCTGAAACCCTGCGAGAGCAACTCAAGGGCCAACTCGTCATTCCCGCCTATCTCGCGCCGAAGCTGGACGCCCCAAAAGGCAAGCTGTTCGCCTTTGCCGGGATTGGACGTCCGGCCAAATTTTTCGATAGCCTCAAACGCGCGGGGGCGAATGTTGTCGAGACAGAAGGTTACGCCGATCATTATAAATATAAGGACGAAGACATTGAGAGCCTGTTCCTCCTTGCCTCCGAAATGGAAGCCGGATTGATCACGACAGAAAAAGATTATGTCCGTTTGCCAAAAGGCTACCGCAAGGGCGTACAGATCTGGCCTGTCTCCGTCGTGTTTGAAGACGAACTGACGCTGCGCCGCTTGCTGCATCCCATCATTGAGATGGCGAAATGAAGGATCGTTTCGAGGCGCTGGCCTATGATGTGATAACGGGTTTGATGCGGCTGCTGCCCTTTGGTTTTGTCTCCGGTTTGGGCGCCTTCATTGTAAAACGAGTGGGGCCGCTCACGTCGAAACGTCACATTGCCGAAACAGGATTGCGCACGGCTTTTCCGGAAAAATCTGATGAGGAGATCAAAGCTCTCATGAAAGCGCAATGGGATAATTTGGGCCGCACGTTTGCAGAATTTCCGCTGACCCACCGCTTACGCCCCTTTGGGAGCGGCAGCCAAATTTCAGTGGAAGGCTTTGAGCATTACACAGCCAATCAGCCCGCCATTATTGTCACCGGGCATTTCGCAAACTGGGAAGTGATGGCAACGGTCCTGACGCAATCGGAGTATCCGGTTCGCATCACCTATCGCAAAATCAATAATGCTCTGATTGATGCGCGGGTCCGGAAGCAACGCGAAGCTTATGGGACAAAATTTCTCGTCAAAAAATCCAGCCATGCGGGCGGGCGGGAATTATTTGAAGCCCTCAAGTCGGGTGAGAGCGTTGCACTCTTGAATGATCAAAAATTCAACACCGGTATAGAGGTTCCGTTTTTTGGCGAACCTGCCATGACAGCCCAAGGCGCGGTGCGGCTGGCATTGAAAACCAAACGCCCATTGCTGCCCATGGCCGTCACGCGTGAAAAATCCAAATTCATTGTGACCTTTTACCCACCGATAGATTTGGTAAAATCTGGCAACCGCGATACAGATGTACATGCAGGGGTGATGCAGGTTAATCGCTTTGTCGAAGACCGCATTCGCGAAAATCCCGCACAATGGTTTTGGGTACATCGGCGATGGCCGAAACCTCTATACAGGAGACCGTCATGAGAGCGCTTGCCGTCATTTCATTTTTCTTGCTGACACCATTTGTGATGGCAGGCTGCATTGACCCGGCGGATCAGGTCCCGCCGATGAAACACCAAGCCGAGACATCCAAACCGGCGACACCACAGCTGGAGCAGTCTCGGTCAACGAAGGTCATGCGACTACCCAAAGCTATCGTCTCCGCCCATGTCGACGCGTTTAATGAAGGTGACGTGGCCGGAATGTCGAAGATGCAACACCCGAATATAGAATGGTTGAACATCAGCGGATCAACCATGACCGTCCAAGCGTCAGGCCGGGCAGCTCTCGCCAAGAACATGCAAGACTATTTCAACACGTCTACCCGCGTCACGGGCACGCTCAGAGATTGGAGCCTGAACGGAGATTTTGTCTCCGTGACTGAGACGGTGCGCTGGAAAGGCGCTGACGGAAAAGCAAAGTCGCAAAGCGCGCTAACGATCTATCAGTTAGAAGAAAATCTCATCCGGCGAGTTTGGTATTACCCCAGCGTAGAGAATTAAAGCGTAGAGAATTAAGCGCTCTTAACCCGCGTTTCATCATAGACCTCAAACTCATGCGCGATACAGCGTTCAATGAGCTTACGCCAGACGGGCTCGGCAATATCAGCGGAAAGACCCTGAATTTTGGCTTCGGCCAAAACTTTACTCACGACATCTTCAATCCGCGGCGCGTCATAGACGGCATCGCGGTTCGGTTTAATGCGCGCGGCGGCATGCATGTAGCCTTGGCGTGTCACGAGCAGACGGACGAGTTCCCGGTCGATGGAATCCACGCCCTCGCGGACCTCCGCCATGGTCTGGCAGTCTTCAGGTTGTTTAGCCATGAGTGGGCCACTCCGTCAGTAATTCCGGATCGAGGTTACGCCCCCGCCACTTTAGACGCCAACATAAATGCGGGCCCGTTGAGCGACCGCGAGAGCCCACGGTTCCGATTTGCTCGCCTTGAACAACGCGTTGGCCTTCTTCGACCATCACGTCTTCATTATGCAGATAATAAGAGATAAGCCCCTGCCCATGATCAATCATGATGAGGGAGCCTTCAAAATACATCTCTTCGCTGGCGAGACTAACAATCCCGTCGGCAGGCGCGACGATGGGCGTCCCTTTCGGGGCGGCCAGATCGACACCGAAATGCGGGCGTTTCGGGTCACCGTTTAGAATGCGTTGCGCGCCAAAATTTGTCGTCTTGATGTGGTCAGCTACAGGGAAAATAAAACCATTTTTGAACCCGACCTCTTCGACCTTGGACGCAAACCCAACTTTTTTCAGGGCGCTGGCGTTGCGGATGCGTTTCAATTCTTCAGGGGTATATTCACTAACCATATTTTTCGGCAGGCCGTCGATACGGGAGGTATCATATTCGCGAGGGGCAATATCGAAATCCACGCGCTGATCACCGACGCGGACAAATGCCGCCGGTTCATCGCGATCAAAGCCGACAAGGAGAACGCCGTTTTTATCTGCAGTTTGCGTATAAGTATCGTTTTCTGAGCGACCGACTTCGACGCGGGAATTTGGTTGAGTTTGGCAGACGACGAGACCACCTTGTTTTACGATGCCGTTGCAAGTGAGTTGATTGAGGAAGCGTTCATCAAGACCAATAGCGTGATTATCTTGCATACTGCGTAACCCTGCGGCCTCGATTGCTTGTTGGTCCGGTTCCTGCAGGTCTACTGTTGAAGGCGTCTCAACTACCTGCGCTTCCGCCTCAGGCTCTGCCGCGCAAGCCGTCAGCGCAATCGCGCAAATCGCAAGCCAAGCCCGCATTAAATCGCGCCTGCGCGTTTAAAGCCTTCGAGGCTGGCCGTCGCATCTTTATAGGCTTCCTGCCGGTCGGCATTCCAATAGCGGAGCATTTCGAGCGGGATTTTATCACCTGTCACGGCGCAGATCACATAGGCACCTGTTTCCATGATGGTGAAGTCCGACGCGCCGAAATGGATTTTGGCTTCGCCCTGATTTTTGAAAAACGCTGTCATGCAGTCGACTTAGAGGTTTGGCGGGTAAATTAAAACAGGTCGGCCTGCTTTTTATCGGGTTTCGAGCTTGCAGATTTGCGGGGTCTTTTTGTCGCAGAGACGCCCGCAATGACAGCCCCAACCTCGCCGTCCGCAAAGGTCAGGCTAACGCCCTGCCCTGATTTAGTTTTTGCCTTAGACCTTAACACATTGCCTGCCTCGTCCCGAACGAGCGCAAAGCCGCGCTCCAACGTGCCTTTATAGGAATAGGCGTCGAGTAATTTCCCGGCGCGGTCCAAGCGGCGGGATTGCGTCTCGAGCTGTCGTTTCAGCGCGGCTTCTGCCGTTCTGCCATAGCGCGTAAGCGTCTCGCCCTGCTGCGTGAGTTTTGTCACTTGGCGCTGTTTCGTAAAACGCATCGCCGATTGCAGAGCTTGTCCCTGCCGCGCAAGCGCGTTTTTCTTTGGATCGAGCAATCTGGATATGTTCGGTAATGATGCGCGGGAACTGTCGAGGCGCTGACGCGCGGGGGCCAATACCGCATCGATACGGGGTAAGCGTGCGGCCCGCAATGTGGTCGCACGTTCGGACGTGGTGCGGCGCAAAGCGCGCAGGAGACGCAAGCCATAATCCTCAACCGTTTCTACCCAATCGGCGCGTACAGGCACGGCAACTTCGGCTGCGCCCGTTGGGGTTGGCGCGCGGTAATCCGCGACGAAATCTATGAGGGTCCAATCCGTTTCATGCCCCACGGCGGAGATCAGCGGGATTTCCGAATTGGCGGCCGCCCTTGCCACGACCTCTTCGTTAAAGCACCAAAGGTCTTCCATCGACCCGCCGCCGCGCGCGACGATCAAGACATCCGGGCGTGGAAAGCCGTCAGCCGTGTTGAACCCGTTAATCGCGCCCGCGATCTGCTCGGCGGCTTTGTCGCCCTGCACGAGAACGGGCCAGACGAGAACATGATTAGGAAAGCGGTCCGTGATGCGATGCAAAATATCGCGAATGACTGACCCTGTCGGGGAGGTCACGACACCGATGGTTTTAGGGAGAAAGGGAAGTTCAACTTTGCGGGCCTCGTCAAACAGGCCTTCTTTCGCCAGCATCTTCTTGCGCTTCTCGAATAGCGCCATGAGCGCGCCCGCACCCGCCAATTCCATTTTATCGATGATCAGCTGGTAATTGGACCGCCCCGGATAGGTCGAGAGTTTGCCTTCGCAAATAACCTCCATGCCCTCTTCCGGGTGCATGGACATGCGCGACATCACGCCTTTCCAAATGATGGAATTGATGACGGCCTTGTCGTCTTTGATATCGAGATAGCAATGGCCGGACTTGGCAATCGTTGTTCGCCCCAACTCTCCCCGCACACGGACATGTCCGTAAGTATCCTCGACCGTGCGTTTGAGAGATTGGGCGAGTTCCGTGACTGTAAATTCGGGCGTGTTGGTGGTCATGGAAAATCCCTAGCGGATTCTTTGACCGCAGTCATGGGCCTGAAGTCATGACTTTGCGCTTTTCTCTGCACATGATAGAGGCCGCGCCATGTCCTCAACGACCCTCATAAGTAACCCGCCGACACCGCCCGCTTCTATTGACGGCAAAGTGCATCTCGTTGGCATGGGGCGCGACGATATTTCAAAAGAGCTGCTGCGCATCGGCGTAGAACCCAAAAAAATCCGCATGCGGACAAAGCAAATCTTTCATTGGATTTACAATTACGGCGTCACCTCATTCAATCAAATGACGAATGTCGGCAAACCCCTGCGCGCAAAATTAGTCGCCGAGTTCACATTGGACCGTCCCGAGATTGTCGAGCGCCTGATCTCCGTTGACGGCACGCGAAAATATCTTATCCGCATGTCCCCCGGCGTCGAAGTCGAAAGCGTCTTTATCCCAGACGTGTCCAAGACCGGCGCGCTCTGTGTCTCCAGCCAAGTCGGCTGCACCCTGACTTGCACTTTCTGCCACACAGGCACGCAGCGTCTCGTCCGCAATTTGACGGCGCGTGAAATCGTCCTGCAAGTTATCATCGCGCGTGACGATTTGGGCGAATGGCCGACAACGCAAGAAAACCGCAAGCTCACCAATATCGTCTTTATGGGTATGGGCGAGCCGCTTTATAATACGGAAAAAGTCGGCGATGCGCTGGACACAATCTGCGACCCCGAAGGCCTCGGCATTGGCCGCCGCCGTATTACTGTGTCGACCTCCGGCGTCGTGCCGGAAATCGGGCCCATGGGCGAACGCACATCTGCGCAACTCGCGATCTCACTCCACGCGGCCAATGATGAGCTGCGCACACAAATCATGCCGATCAATAAGAAATATCCCCTGAAAGAGCTGATGCAGGCCTGCCGGGATTATCCGGGTCTCTCGAACTCCCGCCGCATCACATTTGAATATGTCATGCTCAAAGGCATTAACGACCAGCCTTGGCATGCCAAACAGCTGATCAAACTTCTGCGGGGCATACCCGCGAAAGTGAACCTCATCCCGTTTAACCCATGGCCCGGAACGGATTATGTCTGTTCGGATATGGAAACCATCAAGGAATTTTCTGACCTCGTGAATGCGGCCGGCTATGCCAGCCCCATCCGGAAAACGCGCGGACAGGATATTTTTGCCGCCTGTGGTCAGTTGAAAAGCGACAGCGAGAAGAAACGCGCATCTGCCATTCGTAAAGAAGCTAAAACCTGACATTTTAGCCGTCTAAATCACTGCAAACGCAGACAAAAAACTTGCTCTCTCAGGCAAAACGCTAAAAGAGCAAGTTCGGAGATATTCTGGATGTAGATCCGTTTATCGCGGGCACAACGACAGATTTAATGGACGCTTTTATGCAGCCTGCATTTGAGAGCCTCGCGGCCGGATTCCCACAACTCATCTTCTACCTTCTCATGGTCGCCGGGATGTATGTTCTCGCGATTTTGGCCTATGTGAAACTAACCACACATAAAGAGCTGGAACTCATCCAAGCCGGAAATATAGCGGCCTCTGTCCATTTTTCGAGCTTGGTTATCAGCATGGCCCTGCCTGTTGCGGCCTGCCTTATTAATAAATTTGGTCTCTGGGATGTTGGTCTTTGGACGGCTTTTGCTCTACTCCTTCAACTCTTCCTGTTTCGTATGACTGATTATATCATTTTTCGAGGCATGCCCGAGCGGATTGAAAGCGATGAAATTGGACCGACTGTTGTTCTGGCGTCCTTTAAACTAGCCGGATCTCTCATTCTTGCCTTTGCCATCGCGGGTTAGTCAATGCCCCAGCGTCAACGCGGATATGCCTCGCGGCAGAAAAAACGGAGATTTCCAGATTGGATCATTTATGGTTTGGTCCTGATAGCGTTGCTGTTCACAACCTATGGGGTCGAGCAAGACATTGTTATCGCCGATGCCCCCGAAAGCCCGGATCTTGGGCCGATGTTGCCGTCGGACTCCCCGCGCGATGAAGTTGTTTTAGTGGACGTGGCCCCGCGTCAATCCGGGATGGGGACAGCCTTCTCAATCAATAATAACGGATTATGGCTGACGGCTCGCCATGTCGTTGATAGCTGCAACTCTGTCGGGCTGCGCATTGGAACCCGCCGGGTAATACCCGTCCAAGCGCAAATCGTTCAAAACTCAGATCTGGCCGTGCTGGGATCGGATTGGAAACGTCGTCCCTTGCCAGCGGATTTGGAGTCGCAAAGACAAATTGGCGAGATCGGATATTTCTTCGGATATCCCCAAGGGAAACCGGGTGAAGTGGTTGGAAGCCTCATCGCGCGGAACCGCATGAAGGTCCGAGGCCGTTACACGAATGACGAAGCTATTCTCGCTTGGTCGGAGCTTGGCCGTTCACGCAATCTCAGAGGTACGCTCGGCGGCTTGTCAGGCGCGCCTGTTTTAGACAAAGACGGCGAAATCATTGGAGTCGTCAGCGCGGAGTCCCCGCGCCGCGGACGGGTCTATTCGGTCGCCCCGCGCTACCTACGCGGCATTATTACGGACCCCGGGACAGGCATTGAACCTTTGTCCCTAGACTCTTACGGCGTCGCAGCTGATAAATTACGGCGTGACCGACGTGTGGCGCAGGTTATTTGTCTGGTCCAATAGGTCGGAGTTTGCTTTAAAAGGCATATGCGGGACGAAGACTTAAGCCAGAAATACGTCCGATTTTGGCGGGCCTTTGTCGGGCTGTTATTTTTCGGCATAATTGGCGGCGGGATATGGGCCATCAATCGATATGTTCCGCCTCAGCATTTATTTTGGAAACCACTCGATACAAACCGCCCCTTGGGATTTGCGTCGAAACAACAGATTGCCGCCCTGCATCTTAAACCCTCCCGCACTTGTATGAACCTGGCGCGAGACACGGCTGGGTTTAAAACCGTCATCGCCGACCCGAAACGGCCCAAGACCGGCGCGGGTAAAGGCGTCTGTGGATGGGACGTCGCCCGCGTCGTTTATGGAACAGAGAATGTGCTGTTCGCACCGGGTGAAAGCAATATGCAATGCCCGCTCTCCATCGCCGTTTTTCTTTGGCAGCGGGAGGTCGATACGCTTGCGAAGAAGCACTTCGATCAACCGCTTGCAAAAGTTCATCATTACGGCAGCTATTCTTGTCGTCGCCAGCGCGGCAATGGGTCAGGTAAATGGTCGGAACATTCATTTGCCAATGCATGGGACGTGGCCAGTTTTGAACTCGCAGATGGAACGATTATTCAAATTCTCAAGGATTGGGATGGGGACCGAAAGAAAGCAAATTTCCTGCGAGAAACCCGCGACGCGGCCTGCGGCTTGTTTTCGGTAACCCTATCCCCGGATTATAATGCGGCGCATAAGGATCATCTCCATCTGGACATGGGACCGGGAAGCGCGTGTCGATAATAGACTCGTAAGAAAATCCCGTTAAAGATGCAGCATGCATATACTCGCGATTATAATAGGGCTTCTCGGTGCTGGCTTCTGGTGGGCGCTACGCCTTTCAGCTCATCGCAAAAATATTGGCGATGCGGCCAATATGGCGCGGGGTGCTGTCATTCAGGCGAAAAATATGCCGCGGCAAAGGCGGTTCCGAAAAGCACATAATAAGTCAGGCTTTGATCTCGTCGAAAGCCCGGTCGAAGCCGCAGCCGTCTTAATGATTATGATCGCCCGGGCAGGACCCAGTCGCCGGATCGATGACAGTGAGCGCGATGTCATAGAAGCGCAGCTCAAAACAAATATGCAGCTATCTTCCGATGATGCTGACGGGGTTGTGCGGCAAATGGATAGCCTGACGCATAATGTTAATCTACCGGAATCCGCGATCACGCCAATGACGAAAGTTTTGCGGGAATCGATTGGGCGAGAAGATGCACAGGACCTCGCGGATATGTTAGTCCAGGTTGCTGCCGCTGAAGGCGAGCCGGACATTAACCAGAAAGAATTTTTGCGCAGCTTCCGCGAAGGATTTGACCTGAACTAAGTCTCGCGGATGAACTCGACAGTTACTTCATCAATTTGATACTGCTCGGCCAAGCGGGACTTAATCGCGTCTGATACGGCCGCCATTTCGACTGACCCGCTAATATGGGCAGTGAGTGTCATAACCCGTCGTTCTCGAGTTAAAGACCAGATGCATATGGTCTCGACATGGGTAAGGCCCTCAATATGCGCCGCTAGGTCTGTTGCGATTTTCCCGCTGTCTACTCCCTCGGGCGCGCCCTGAAGCAACACATGCCCGGAGTCTTTGATAAGCCTCCACGCAGAGCGTAAAATTAGCACGGCGACCAGCACGGATAAGATAGGATCTGCGAGCCCCCACCCCGTTGTGAGAATGATAATCGCGGCAATAATAGCAGCGCCGGATCCCAATAGATCGCCGACGACATGCAGAACCGCACCGCGAATGTTGAGGTTTTCTTGATCAGCCCCCAATAAAATCCAAAAGACGATTAGATTTACGATCAAGCCCGCTACGGCGACCCAAAACATGGGGCCTGCAAGGATGTTTCCTGGCTCCAGGAACCTATGAAAGGCCTCCCAAATAATCCAAGCCGCAACGACAAATAAGGTCAGCCCATTTACAAAAGCCACTAATATAGAAATGCGGGCATAACCATAAGGATAGCGTTTATTTGCGGGCCGCATCGCGATCCGAAATGCCCACCACGCCATAGTAAGCGCCGCAAAATCCGTGAACATATGACCCGCGTCTGCCAGAAGCGCGAGTGACCCTGAAAACAGGCCGCCCGTGACTTCGGCCAGCGTAAACACACCTGTGAGAATGGCGGCAAGCCCCACCCGCCAACGATTGGAAGCGTTCACTTTTGGCGTATGGCAATGCCCCCTGTCACCATGAGCGTGCCCGTGATTATGCCCGGGGTCATGAGCCGAATGATCGTGGTGCGAATGGGAATGCCCGGACATGGTCCCTCATCCTGCGAAACCGCACTTCACGTCAATATCTTTAATCCGTCCTTAGCCTCTCTAGTGTAAAGATGCCCCGTGAAACATGCAGCTAAACAAAATTTACCGCGAACATTGGTTCAGCAGCCCCAACAACTGACTGAGGTCGATTGGGCGGCTTGGGCAGATATGCGGGACGACAATCCGGACCTGCGCTCGCCATATTTTCATCCGGACTACACGCGCCTGCTGGCCGATATTCGGCCTGATGTAAGAATTTTATGTCAATACGACCTAGATGGGTCGCCGATTGCATTCCTACCGATACAGGGGCAACGCTTTGCCCGCCCCGTTGGCTCTCCAATGAGCGACTATCAAGGCATTATAACTAATCGGGCCGATATCACTTATGACAGCTTGCTGACGGGCTCGGGAATTGGCGCATATCACTATAGTTGTACGACGGATATTAAACGCTTGCGCGCGCCGCAAATTCTCTCAACGAATGAGACCGCCGCGATAGATATTCTGACAAGCGCTGATGACTGGCGCAAAGACCGCGACGGCTCATATCGACGCCATTTAAAATCCAACAGACGCCGCACCCGCAAAGCCGAAGAGAATATCGGGCCTAAGCGTATAGAGTTATTCTCGCGAGATATTGACGTCTACACGACCTTAGTAAACTGGAAACGCGAGAAATTCGCGCAGACCGGAAAATATGACGTCTTGTCCGCAGATTGGACGCAAGCGTTAATACGCTCGCTCTGGGAGCGCGGCGTGAAGGCAGATTTGCGCTGTGACATGCACGCCCTTTATTTCGGGGATGAATTAGCCGCGATTGATTTAGGTTTGTCCGATGGAAACATTTTCCACAGTTGGATGGTCGCGTATAATGATGCATTTTCAGAGTATGCGCCCGGTATTCAGCTCTTGGAGGGGCTCATTGATGCCAGTCTTGAAACGGGATATCGCACAATTGATATGGGCGAAGGCTTAGACGGGTACAAACGGCACTATGCCAGCGCATCGCGCGATGTGGTTTCAGGCCTTGTGGCGATCTCCGGCGCGGCAGGACGGCTGTCACGCATTTATGCGGCGACGGAACGATGGGGTGTTGGACCGCTGAAAGATGCGCCCGGAAAGCTAAGACGCCGCTATTCTCAGATTGCAGCTTGCGAAGACGGCACAGGTGGCCGCGTTCGGCATATGATTGCCGCATTCGCCAATACAGGCCGCGGTTAGAGAAAACCATGCCGAGTTGTTGCAAAACAGCAACAGATTGCCCTCCTTATACGATTTCTCTCTTGCGCTCAGCCAAATAATAGCAATCAATAGTTCTCCAGCTATCCGGAAAACCGGAAGCCTTTATATCACTCGGGGAGAGTTCTATGAATAAGCTAGCCAGCGCAGGTCTTGCGTTACTGTCGACGACCGCCTTAATGTCCGCCTCAACCGCCTTTGCGCAGAGCAGCGACACATCATTTGGCGACGATATTGTTATTTCCACAGCGACCAGACGGGCCGAAAATATTCAGGACGTGCCCATCGCGGTGACCGTCATCCAACCGGAAGCCCTGGAAAAGCAAGGCGTTGTCAACATCCAGAATTTGGGATCTGTCGCGCCTAGCTTTGCGACATCTAATGCGCAAATCGCATCGGGCAGTGTTGTGCTACGAATTCGTGGTGTCGGAACGACATCGAACAATATCGGATTCGAATCGGCTGTCGGCATTTTTATTGACGGTGCGTATCAATCCCGACCCGGAATTGCTCTCTCCGAATTCGTTGATGTAGAGCGCGTCGAAGTTTTGCGCGGGCCCCAAGGCACGCTATTCGGACGCAACACATCGGCGGGCGCATTGAACATCACGAATGTGCGACCTGACCTCGAAGAGTTTGGCGGATTTGTGAATGCGACTTATGGAAATTTTGACCACAAAAGTGTTCAAGGGGCGGTCAATGTTCCGCTCGTTGAAGGTAAGCTCGCCGCAAGATTGACAGGCGCCTACCGTGATCGTGACGGCTATGTCGATATCATTGACCGCAATGGCGATAAAATTGGCGAATCTAACTCTGTTGACCAATATTATTTGCGCGGACAAATTGGTTTTGACATTGATGAAAAGGTAAGCGGTCGCTTCGTAATTGACCACTCAAGCAGCGATTCAGTCTGCTGTTCTGCATTAGAAGTTTTGACATCGCCTGTTGAGGCCGGTGGTGTCTTTGGTCTTGTCGGCCTTGGAGCGCGCGGCGGCATGGCTGCGCCGAATGTAGCCGTCAATGCAGATGATGATGATGGCGCTCAGGCCGCTGTTGATGATCGCATCGCGTCATCGGGGCAGGTTCCAAACCCATCCAGCAATCAGACCGGGGTTGTGGCCGAGATTAAATATGAGCTCAGCGACAGTGCGGACATGATTTATATTGGGTCCTACCGTGATTATACGGCTGATGAAGAATATGATTCGGCTTTCTCCGGTCTCGACCTCTTCAACGTTCTTGATGGCAGTGAACTTGAGGTTCAAACCATGACGCAAGAGTTACGCTTCCAAGGCGACGCCATGGATGGCCGGCTTAGCTGGCTCGTGGGTGGATATTATACTGATGAGAAAATTGAACAGAACACGAAGTTTGGGCTGGGCGAAGATTACAGCAGTTTTGTTGACGCCCTTCTCTTTGCGGGAACGGGAGGCGCATTCCCGAGCGTAGGCGTTATAAACGCATTTGGCGGAGCTTTGCCGCTCGTGTCCGGTGGACAAAACCCCGCGGTCGCGAGGACGACAAATCGTTATACTCAAGACAGTAAAAGCTATTCCATCTTTACCCATAATACCTTCGACGTCACGGATCAGCTAAGCCTGACGGTGGGTCTACGGTATTCAGACGAATCTAAAGATGGCAGCTTCTCTCAACCCGAGTCGTTTTATCCGTCCTGTGAAGCCCAACTGGGTAACTTCAACGGAACATTCCCGCCTGCGCCGGCTGCGCTTAACGGAAACCTTGTTGTTCTCGGCTGCTTCCCGTTTTTGGCCCCTGCGGATTTGCCTCTAGCTTTCCCGCAACCGGCGTTAGGTGGCGCGTTCTTGCCTCTACCCCGAACGTTTGACGATACATTTAAGGATGATGAGCTAATTTATACGGGTAAAATCGGGTATCAGGCCACACCTGAGATCTCGACCTATGCCAGCTTTACCCACGGCTTTAAATCAGGCGGCTTTAACTTGGACTCAACAGCGGCCATTGGCGGCGCGGATCCGCGCTTTGCCTCTGAGGAAGTTGATGCCTATGAGATCGGCTTTAAGTCGCAATTGCTCGACAGACGTTTGACCTTGAACGTTGCAGGCTTCTACGAGAAATTTGAAAACTTCCAAGTTCTTGAATTTACCGGCGCGCAGTTTCAGACTTTTAACGTTCCCAATGCCGAGACCAAAGGTGTGGAAATTGAATCGGTCTTGCGTGCAACAGATGGCCTGACAATAAATGGCGGTCTGACGCTTCTGGAAGCTGAGTATCCGGATGATTGCGCGGGGGATCAAGCGGGTGTGGCAAACGTGCTGACGCTTTGCGGAAATACGCTCACGAATGCTCCGAAGACGGTCGGTATTTTGGGCGCAACGTATGAAGGTGATCTTGGCAACGATTATACATTCTTCCTGAATGGCTCTGTTCGTTATGAAGGTGATCGCCGGACATCGACGCAGGCTTTCACTGTACCAAATGGAGCCGCTATTGCTGCAGCGGGCAGCTTACAAGCTGCCGTTGACGTTGCCGCGCCTGTTCCCTTTGATAAGCAGGACGCAAATACCAAGATTAATTTGCGTGCGGGTATCGGCAATGAAGAAGGCGGCTGGGGTATTGAGGCCTGGGCGACAAACATCACAAACGAGATTACACGCGGCGTCACATTTAATACGACACTGCGCGGTGGTTCTCGGTCAGCCTTCATCCAAGACCCACGCTTTTACGGCATGACCGTGCGTAAAGAATTCTAAGAGTTCGTGCATAGCAGACAAATGATTGGCGCGGGTTACGGCCCGCGCCTTTTTTATATAAGAGGCACTAAACAAAAATAAGGGGAATTCGAATGGTCCGCATAAATCCAGACAAGCCAGTCAGCGCCAACGCAACGAAACCGTCAGAATTGGGCGCTGTCTTAGCGGCCCAGCGCAGCGCGTTTAACGCAAACCCAAACCCAAGTTGGGCGTCTCGTAAGTCAAAACTGCAAAGCTTGCGGGACCTAATCCTCGGCCATGAAGCAGAGTTTGTAAAAGCTATTAGCGATGACTTTGGACACCGCGCCGTGGAAGACACGCTCATCAGTGAGTTTCTCGTCATCCAAGGCGGGATTTCCCACGCCATCAAACATACGCCGAAATGGATGAAGACGCGCAAAGCCCCAACGGCAATGCAATATAAGCCCGCAAAAAATATCATCATTCCGCAGCCACTTGGCGTGATCGGCATTATCAGCCCATGGAATTATCCGCTACAACTCGCCATCATGCCGCTTATCGGAGCCATCGGTGCAGGTAATCGCGCGATGATAAAGCCCAGCGAATACACGCCGCGCATGAGCCAGCTTTTGAAAGAAGTTCTGGCAAAAGGGTTCAGCGACGATGAGGTGTTCGTCGCGACAGGCGGCGTTGATGTCGCATCCGCTTTCTCCGCCCTGACCTTTGATCATCTGGTCTTCACGGGCTCAACCAGCGTTGGACGAATTGTCGGCGAAGCGGCGGGGAAAAACCTGGTGCCCGTCACATTAGAGCTCGGCGGAAAATCACCCGTTATCATCGACGATAGCGCCAATATGAAGTTGGCGGTCCCCCGCATTGCGAATGGCAAATTGTTGAACGCCGGACAGACTTGCGTCGCGCCGGATTATGTCATCATGCCCGAAGCCAAAATCAACGGTTTTGCAGATGCGATGATAGACCAAGCGGAAACTTTCTATCCTACGGTCGCGGGCAATGAGGATTACACAACAATAATAGCGGACGCCCATTATGCGCGCTTGCAAGACCTCTTAGAAGATGCCGAGAATAAAGGCGCGAAAATTCGAACGGCAGGCGATGATGACAAGCAGCAACTCGCGAAAGAGCGCCGCGTGCCGCTGACGGTGGTGACGAATACCACTTCGGATATGAAGATCATGCAGGAAGAAATCTTCGGCCCTCTCCTCCCTGTTATTGCAGCCGAAACCTTGGATGCCGCCTTGGACACGGTTCAGCAAGGCGAACGCCCGCTGGCGCTGTATTGGTTTGGTGAAGACAAAAACAAACGCGATAAAGTCCTGCGGGAATCCATATCGGGCGGCGTCTCCCTCAATGAGACCGCATGGCATGTCGTGCAGGAAGATATCCCCTTTGGCGGGGTCGGCCCTTCAGGCATGGGCGCCTATCACGGCGAAGCAGGCTTCCGTAGTTTCTCGCATATGAAGGGTGTCTTCATTCAGAGCAAATTTAGCCAAGGTAAAAACCTGTTCCCGCCCTACACGGATAAGACCCGCAAGATGATAGGCCTGATGAAGAAATTTTTGTAAGTGAATTAACTTACGATTGGCGGTTAGATATTCAAATATCCATACCATAAAATCTGCAGCAGCAGACGGCCTGCAGCTGAGGCCCCTGAGAAATGCTTTCTAAGCCCATCATATTTATGTCCAAGAAAAAGGCGGCCCGCACAGGCCGCCTGTTATTCTACCAGATTTTCACGCGCTCTTCCGGCGGGATATACATGGGATCACCGGGTTTGATGTCGAACGCATCATACCAAGGCCCAAAGTTTCGGACGATCCCATTCGCGCGGAATTCACCCGGACTGTGAGGTCCGTTTTTGATTTGGGCGGACAAAGCCTCGTCTTTCCATTTAATGGCCCAGACTTGCGCCCATGCCATGAAGAAGCGTTGATCACCTGTAAATCCATCAATAACCGGCGCTTCCTTGCCATTTAACGAGCGCTTGTAAGCGTCATAAGCCATAGTCACACCGGTCAGGTCCCCGATATTTTCACCGAGTCCCAGGTTGCCATCCAAATTTTCACCGGGAAGCGGCTCAAACTGGCTGTATTGATCCGCAAGGGCTTTTGCACGGCCCTCATATGCTGTCGCATCCTCAGCCGTCCACCAATCACGTTGCACACCGTCGCCATCTGACTTGCGGCCTTGGTCATCAAACCCGTGTCCCATTTCATGACCGATAACTGCGCCGATGCCGCCATAGTTCACAGCCGGATCTGCATTCGGATCAAAGAAAGGCGCGTCCAAAATCGCCGCCGGGAAAACGATCTCATTTAAAATTGAGTTGTAATAAGCGTTCACCGTTTGCGGAGTCATGCCCCATTCGTCCCGATCAATTGGCTGACCAATCTGACCAATGGAATCTTCCCATTCCCATTTTCGCGCAGATTTAATTGTTCCGATCAAATCTTCGGCGTCTACCGTTAGACCCGTATAAGATTCCCACTTATCCGGGTAACCGATCTTGGGATTGAATTTTTTCAGCTTATATTGCGCCTGTTCTTTGGTTTCATCCGCCATCCAATCCAGACCGTCAATGCCGTCTTTAAAGGAGGCGCGGAGGTTTTCGACGAGCTCATTCATTTGGGTTTTCGAGTCCGGCGGGAAATGCTCTTTGACATACACCTTACCGACAACCTCGCCCAAGGTACCATTTACGGCGGATACGGCGCGTTTCCATCGCGGACGCTGCTCTTGCTGGCCGCGCAGCGTCTTGCCGTAAAATTCAAAGCTCGCGTCATCAATCCGCTTTGGCAAATAGGCCGAATTCGAATTCATCAGGCTGACGGTTAAATAATCTTTCAGCACATCCAGCGGTGTATCTGCAAACACATTCGCCGCGCTAATAATCGCGGATTTCTCGCGCAGGATAACCGTATCTTGGCCGCCCAATCCGAGTTCGTCCAACATGGCTGACCAATCGATTCCGGGGGCGGCCTTTTTGACGTCTGAAACGCTCATTTTGTTGTAAGTCAGATCGCGGTCGCGTTGTTTCACACGCGTCCAATGACCTTCGGCTAATGCCGTCTCGAAAGCGATGATGGCTTCTGCGCGCGCGGATGCATTATCCACGCCGGCTTCAGTGAGCATGGCTTCCGCCAGCTTTTCATAACCGGCAAGGATCGACAGGCCCCTTATACTGTCGTCGAAATAATAATCACGATTTGGGAGCGAAAGCCCGGATTGCGTTAGATAGACGATATACTGATCATTATCTTTTGCATCGATATAAACATAGGGCGAAACCGGAGCGTCAAGTCCCAGACTCGTATCTGCCATCAATTTGAGAATATCGTCTTTCGTTTCGGCCGCACGAATGCGATCAATATCACCTTGTATTGGGGTCAGCCCCAACTTTTCTATACGGTCTGTATTCAGGTAGGCGTTATAAAAATCCCCAATGCGTTTTTCATCGGCACTTGGATTTTCACTATTGGCGGCGGTTTCAATAATTTCACGGACACGCTTTTCGGCCCGGTCAGATAAGACAGAGAAGGCGCCATAACGCGCGCGATCAGACGGTATTTCAGTTTTCGCTAACCAACCGCCATTGACATATTCATAGAAATTTTCGCCGGGCTGAACAGCCATATCCATGTTATCAATCGCAATACCGAATGTCCCGAGAACGGCGGGTTGCTTTTCGGCTGCGTTGTTACAGGCCGCCAGTGTAAGAGCGATCACAGCAAAGCTGGCCCCCATAGCTTTTTTAAATGTCATCATTCTCTCTTTCCCTAAATTAAAGTCTATTCTGCCGGGCTTGGAACGGGCTCCACCCCAAATGGCTCAGCGGATTCAACGACGTCGGCAACGTCCATATCTTCCAAGGCTAGAATCATGTCCGGATCATATTGCGAACCAAGAGGCGGTTGCTTCACACCTGTCCAGAGTCCTTTGAAGAAACGCGCCACGTCCACACCCATTCCGTATAGGGCCGGCACAAGCATCAAGGTCAAGAAAAAGTCAAACAAGACACCAAAGGCGAGAGCCACAACCATTGGCTTGAGGAACTGACTCTGTGTGGAGGTTTCGAACAAGATTGGCGTAATGCCAACAAAGGTCGTTACCGATGTCAAAAGGATCGGACGGAAACGCGCGACACAAGCATCCAGCATCGCTTGGTAAGCGCCGACCCCTTTTGCGCGCAAACGGTTCACGTAATCAATCAGCACGAGGTTATCATTCACGGCCACGCCGGAGGCCGCGAAGAAACCAAACACACTCATAACGCCAAAGGGCACATCCGTGATGAGATTACCAAATATCATCCCGATAAAGGCAAATGGAATAGCAACCATAATGAGCAAGGGCTGCCAGTATGATTTAAATGCGATCGCCAATAACCCATACATGAGGAAAAGAATGGCGAGACCACTGAACATCATTTCTTTCATGAAAGTCGTTTGTATTTCATCGTCACCCACATTTATTTTTTCAACATTGGGATGCCGTAATTCCCATTGCGGGAAAAAGTCGGAATCGAGTTGGGATTTGATTTCACCTTGGATCTCAGGCGCCCCGCGAATACGTCCGCCCGTATATGCGACTTGTTTGCGGTCTCGGCGTTGAATGCGCGACACACCCTCAGCAAAGGAAGCATCCGCGACAGAAAATAGCGGGACTTCGACACCATTTACGCCTCGGATACGCAAATCATTCAAACTGTCGATACTCTCGCGCGCGGCCAGCGGATAACGCACCATAACGCGCACATCTTCGCCGTTACGCGGCAATCGCTGAACTTCTTGACCAAAGAAGGCCTGACGGACTTGGCGGGTCACATCTTGCAAGGTGATACCCAAGCTTTCCGCTCCGGGCTTCATCGTGAAACGGATTTCGGATGCTGAACTTTCCAGATTATCCCACGTGCCGACGACTCCGTCATAAGTCGAAACTTCTGTTTTTAGATCAAGGATAGCCGCGCGTAAGTCATCCTCATTCGCAGAGGCCACGGCATAGCGCAGGCCGCCTCCACCTCCAAAATTGCCTTCAGTAAAACCGAAATTCACGCGGTAAGCATCACTAACGGGGCCAACATACTCTTCCAGTTTGTCGGAAATGTCCCGGGTGGAGGTATTGTTACGCTTGCTGGTTTCCACAAGCCCTAAAAATCCGTTCACGCCCCGACCCTCGGTGATCGTTCCCGGGTGAGAAATAATGACTTCTTCCACACCGAACAATTTTTCGGAATCCGCATTGAGGCGCGCGATGCCATCATCGACTTGCTGGCGCACCTGTTCACGGCGCTCAAAAGTCGTGCCCTCCGGGAAGCGGATACTGACGGAAATCATATCGCCTTCGACTTCGGGCAGGAAGGCAGACGGTGCGATGCCGGACTGCAACAACATTATCGCCATCGCCATCAAGCCTGCAAAAACGGAAAAAGTTATATACCGAAAGCGCAGCAACAGAGCGATAAGCGGTCGAAAAACTTTACGCGCAAATGTGTTCAAACTATCGGCCAGCTTATGCTGGAATTTCATAATGCCTTTGACCTCGGTCGGGTCAACGGTTTTGAGGTGACGCAAATGCGCCGGCAAAATAAAGAAGGCTTCGATCAGGGAAAAGATCAGAACCGCAATGACGACCAAACTAATTTGTTCGAACATAGCGCGAATGGGGCCGGACAACAGCATCATGGGAACGAACATCATAATCGTTGTAATCACGGCGAAATAGACGGGCTTCACCACCATATTTGCCCCGGCAATAGCGCCGCGCTGTCCGGTGATACCGTTCTCTACGTGTAAATGCACACTTTCACCCACCACGATTGCATCATCCACGACGATACCGATCACAAGCAGGAACGCGAAGAGTGAAATCATATTTAGCGTCACGCGTTCGAAAGGCAGGCCAGGCAGAAGGGTAAGACCGAGTGAGCCCGCAAAAGCTGCCGCAATCCCGACGGTGACCCAGATCGCGACTTTCGGGCGCAAGAAGAGCATTAAAATAATCAAGACAAGCGCCATCCCAGACAAAGCATTGCCTGAAATCAGGTCCATACGACTATCGAAAACGGTCGAGCCGTCATACCAGATACTAAAGGTTAGATTGGATGGAAGGCTTTCTTGAATGTCTTTTTCAAATTGTCGGATCGCCTCGCCCGCTTCGGTAATGTTCATTGTATCCGGCGATTGAACCCTGAAGATCGCGGCAGGCTGCCCTCGGAAAGCCGCCGCAAATTTATTGTCGTCAAATCCATCGATCACATTTGCGACGTCACCAACCGTAACTGTTCCGCCGTTTGAGGTTTGCCTGACGATTATTTTCTCAAATTCAGACTTCGAGTCAGCCAAATTTCGAGCGCGCAATTGCAAATTTCCGCCCGTGGTTTCAACTGTACCGGCGGATAGATTTACGGAACTGCCTGAAATCGCCTGACTGATTTCGTTGAAGGTTAAATTATAGCGGCGCAGAGCGTCCTCTGAAATTTCAATGGTGACCTGCTCGGGTATTTTGGATATCTGATTCGTGAGTTGCAGACCGGGTAATTGCGTTAATTTCAAACGCAAATCATTGCCGGCGCGTTGTAATTCAAGTCGGTCAACCTGCCCATAAAGCGCCAGATACATCAAATCCGCGCGGGCGTCCCAGCGGAAGACCTGCGGTCGAAAAGCGTCCGGCGGGAGGTTTCGAATGCCGTCGACGCGGTTCTTCACCTCATCCAGCATTTTTTCGTAATCTATTCCCAGTTTAGTCCGGACATTAATCTGCGCGCTACCCTCATTGGCTGTCGCTTCGATATAGTCGATACCATCAAGACCATCGACAGCCTCTTCCACGCGGGTCACAATTTGTTCATTTACATCACGCGGAGATGCACCGTTCCAAGCAACGCTGATCGTCATACCATTGACGGTCGTTCCAGGAATAAATTCGCGTTCGAGACTATGATACCCGAAAAAGCCGCTGACAAACATTGCCACCATAAGCAAGTTTGCCGCGACGGGGTTCTTAACGAACCATGCAATTAAACCTCGCATAGCCTAATCCTCTCCGGACGAATCGGAGCCCGCATCCGACGCTTCACTTTTATCGTCTTTATAGTCTTTATCGTCTTTCTTCTTGCCCCATCGGCGTCTTTCTTTTTTCTCGCCGGCTTTGTCCTCAGACCCCTCTTCACCCTCTGAATTTTTTAGCCAGTCAGGCTTGGGCGGCTCCACTAAAACGACGTCAGGATCATTCACGTCCAAGACCTTTAGCGTTATGTCCACGCGGGAACGTTCCATCGGTGACAACACAACCAGCTCGCCCGCCTCAACACCAGATGTCAAAACCGCGCGCTTAGGCGAGGAATCGAGAACTGTAACCTTGCGTATCTCGGCCTTCCCGACAGTATCGACAATATAAACTTCGTCCTGCGGGCGTAGACCGTCACGCGGGATTGTGACCACATTCTCAAATATCTTTCCGTTGATTTCCGCATCCACAAACAGTCCGGGTGCGAGAGGCACGCCGTCTTCCGAGGCCCCTTTTCCATATGGGTCGAAGACTTCGGCAATCGCAAAGAGGGCGCGCGTTGCTGTGTCGTAAGCGGCATCGGTCCGCATAATGCGGCCATCCCAATGCTGGACTTTCCCGGCAACCAAAGCGCTCAGGTCAACTTTCGGCGCGCTATCACGGCTGTCCGCGAAATAGGCGAGCGGCAAATCAAGTTTTGAAAGCTGTGCATCCGACAAGGGCAAACGAACCTCCGTCACATTTGACGAAAATATCCGACCCAGACGGCTTCCGGGCGTTACAAACTGTCCAAGGTCAGACGCTTTGGTTCGAACCCGGCCTGAGAAAGGCGCCCGAACAGAGGCGCGCGCCAAGTTAAGTTTGGCTGACTCCACTTCGGCCTGGGCGGCTTGAAGAGAGGCGCGGGCTTGGGCTTTCTGCGGCTCGCGCAAGGCAAGCGGGCTTGGCTCGCCGCGCCCCAATTCCGCATAATCCTGACGTGCAATTTCACCCTCGGCCCGCTCTCTAACTAAAACCTGTTGTGCCTGCGCGACGTTGGCTTCGGCGCGGATGACGGCTACTTTGAAATCTGCGTCTTCAATCCGCAGCAGTGTTTCGCCTTTTCTAAAGAGACCACCTTCAATAAAATTTGGAGAGACATAGACGATCTTGCCGCCAACTTCTGGCACAAGGTCGATTTCAATTTGCGGTCGCGCCTCGCCTTGCGTGTTGACCTTTAACTGCACGTCCTCAATTTTCGCATAGTCCGCAATAACAGCCAGGGTGTTGAAATTCTGCTTTTTCTCTTTGGGCTGCTTCAAAACATTCACGACTGTAGCCGCCAACATTACGAAAACGGAAATGATCAACAGTGCCGACACCACACTCTGAAGATATTTGATCCAACTCGGGGGGTTATCGAAAACATACCAAACGGCCAGCCCGATCATCAATATCGCGAGACCTATATATATGGGAAGAAGCGTCTTCCCAACCGTTACCGCCGCGTCAGGATTTATCTTCATTGTCTGTACGGAACCAACACCGATAAAAAGGCCGATGAGCAGCAAAATCGGTAATAAAATCACGAGAGTTTTGCGAACGCCTCCACCCTTTTTCCTTGGGCCAGTTTCTTTGGGAATTGAATAGTCGGGTGAGGAACTAACCATCTAATCTAACCTTGATTTCTCAAAAATACCGGAAGGGCATCAGGAGGAACATCCCCATAAGCCCCGCCGCCCAGCGCAACATGTAATCTCACGCGGTTTTGCAGGCGTTCTGCACGCGCGGAAATCAGCTGCCCTTCTGCGGACAGACGCCTAGTCTGCGCATCCAACAATTGCAGGATTGTTGCAAGCCCTTCTGTATAACGTAACTCCAGACGCTCTTCAGCCTTTAATGACTCATCAACTGCGACGCGCAATGCGGTTTCGCGCTCTGCCAGACGCGCCTCACCGTCCAAGGCGTTCTCAACATCTAGATAAGCATCCAAAACCGTGCCGATATAAGATTGCATTTGCTGCTCAAGAACAGCCTCTTGAATGTCAACATTCGCGCGCAATCGACCGCCTTGGAAAATCGGCGCAGTCAAATTCGAGGCCAGATTGGCAACGAGCGCATCAAGATTGAAAAAACTGCTAAGGTCACGGCCCGCAGCAGATGTCGACCCGGTTAAGGAAAGGCTCGGCAGCAACGCTTTACGTGCCAGGTCAATTTGCAGACCTTGCCCCGCCAAACGGCGCTCTGCCGCGATTAAATCCGGCCTTTGGGTCAATATATAGTTTGGCGCTCCAGCCCCTGACAAAGGCGGCAAGTCCGGCAAATCTGTCGCCGCCTCCAGCGCGCTGGCCGGATATCGGGTCAGGAGGATCTCGATCTGACGAGACAGGGATGACAGTCGTTGCTCGCGGGTGGCCTGTAAAGCCTGTGCCTGTGCGACGGAAGATCGCGCCAAGCGCACATCCGAGCTCCCGGCTACGCCGGATTCAAAGCGGCGCTGTGTCAAACGCAAGGCGCGCTCTTGTGTCTCAATATCGCGGCGGGACAAATCCGCCAAAAGGCGCGCCTCAATGAGGCTAAACCAGCTTTGCGCAACCTGACCTGTGATGGACAGGCGCGCGCCCGCGATGTCGCTGGCTGCGGCCTCCGACTCTAGCTCCGACGCGTTAATGCCATCTGAAATCCGGCCCCACAGATCCGGCTCCCAACTCGCATTCAAACCCAAAGAGTGGTTCGAGCTGTCGGTAATAAACGAATTTGCGTATTCGGTGCGCGACAATCCCGCAGTTGCGCCAACGCTGGGCAACCGATCTGCACCGCTAATTCTCTCACGCGCAATCGCCGCATTTAACCTCGCATAGGCCGAGCCAATATTCGTGTTCTCACGTAAGGCTTCGTCGACCAATTCAATCAGAATCGGATCGGGAAAAGCACGTATCCAATCCGTTGTCGGAAGCGCGTCGGGGGCCGGGACCACCCAATCCGGCGGCGGCGGGGCTTCGGCAATCGCTTCAGCCTGCGGCGTTACAACCGTCGCGTCGGGTTTAAGGTCAAATGACGCACACCCCGTAAAAATCAGCGCCATGGCAGAAAATGAGGCTGATGACCGGCATAATTTAGAAATGTGACGTCGGCTTTGCATGATTTGTCCCTAGGCCAAAATTAGCGAGAGTCAATTAAAACTTATTGAAAAACGATAAAAATGCGCTGTATCCCTATATTACATTCTTGCTGCGAAAGGTCTCATGAATTCTTACACAGGGCACGGAAAATTATACCGATTATAGCCGCTGGCGATTGGATAGACCGCCATCTTATCCGAATCGCGCTTGTGTTGGGCAGCCATTTGCAGATAGGCCGCTTATGTAGAAACTGAACACGGATTGGACCTTAGAGCTCGCTGTGCCGTCACCCCGAACACAAACATTTTTGAACGCTGACATGCGCGTCGTTTGCGGCATCTCCGTCATTGCGATTTTCGGCCTTGCTGTCATCACGGGCGCGGGGATTGCAAAGCCGCTGGCTGTGGCCCTAATTGCGGGTGCTGCGCTTTGGATTTACGCGCGCCTCTTACGGCCCTCCGAAACAGACACAAAGCGGAAACTCTCATCTCAAGATATCAAAGACATAAGGGGGCAACTCTTAGAGGATATGGCGGACGCCCTCCCACGCGCAATTGTCGTGCTCGACCGGAATGCCGATGTTGTCTATGCCAATGAAGCCGCGTTCAACATGTTATCAGCGGATATTATTGGGCAACCCATCGGCGCCTATTTACGGACGTCATCTGTACGGTCTCATATGGAGCGCGCTTTTCAAGGCGAAATCCCGCCTTCCCTTTCGGTCCACGTTTTGCAGCCGACTGAGCGATATATTGATGTCGACTTTTCTCAGGCGATTTCTATTGGGCTTGATGACAAACGCGAATCCGTTGTCTTCGCGGTTCTGGCTGACCGGACGCAATCCAGAATTGACCGAGAGCAGCGCGCGGATTTTCTCGCCAATGCCAGCCATGAATTAAAAACACCCATCGCCTCCATGACGGGCTTTATTGAAACACTTCGGGGTCACGCGAAAGACGACCCGGTCGCGCGCGAGAAATTTCTCAAAATAATGGCCGAACAAGCCGAGCGCATGGAACGCCTCGTTACCGATCTACTGTCCTTGCGCCGGATTGAGAGCCGTGAGCATTTGGCCCCGTCAGAAACGGCAGATCTGCGCAAAGCGATAGAAGCCGCGCGGGATTCATTGACCGTGCTGGCGAAGCGTAAAGGCGTGAGCATGTCCATCACGCTCCCAGAAGAGACCACAGCCCCCACATCCGGGAAAACGGATGAATGTATTCAGCTATTTTTGAACCTTATGGAAAATGGCATTAAGCTCTCGCCGGAGGGCTCAACGCTAACTGTCTCATTAGAACGCATTCCGAGTTGGACAGGTCAGGCCTTCGCCGACGCAATACTCCCCGGTTACGGATACAGGCGAATTGTGAACCTTGCCCCAACAGAGAAGCCCGCTTGGCGCGTTGTTATCTCGGACGCTGGCCCCGGCTTCAAAAAAATTCACCTCCCTCGTATTGGCGAGCGATTTTACCGCGTTGCGGGCGACCTATCCGCGCAGGAAAAAGGCACCGGCCTCGGCCTCGCAATCGTCAAACATATTGTCATGCGCCACCGCGCCGGATTGTTTGTCCGAACGGCGCATGTAGATGAGACTGAAAATAAATCTCACGGCACGTCTTTTTCCGTTATATTCGCCGTGCGCGAGTCCCCCATTTCCCCGTTCTAGGATGAGATTTCCATGACACCATATGTTCTAGTCGTAGAAGACGAGACGGCCATTTCGACTTTGTTGGAGTATAACCTGCAACAGGAGGGTTTTGAAACTGCTTTGGCCGAAGACGGCGATTTGGCGCTTTTGATGGCAGAGGAACGCACACCGGATTTGATACTGCTGGATTGGATGATTCCAAAACTTTCAGGGGTTGAAGTCTGCCGCCGCCTGCGCCGCCGCGAATCCACCGCGACGGTTCCGATCATTATGCTATCCGCGCGCGGCGAAGAAGATGACCGCGTGACCGGGCTCGATATTGGCGCGGATGATTATCTCGTAAAACCTTTTTCCATCCCGGAGCTTTTCGCACGTATTCGAGCGCTGTTACGCCGCACAGATTCCAATGTGCTGTCGAATAGTGTCACGGTTGGCGACTTGGATATCGACACCAAAGCCCACCGCGTCTCGCGCGCCGAACAAGAGATACATCTCGGGCCAACAGAGTTCCGCCTGCTGGAACATTTCATGCGCCGCCCCGGACAAGTGTTTTCTCGCGAGCAATTATTGGACGCCGTTTGGGGTCACGATGTTTATGTCGAAGCCAGAACCGTCGATGTGCATATCGGACGTCTTCGGAAAGCCCTTAAAATGGCGGACCGGACAGACCCCATCCGCACGGTACGGTCTGCGGGATATGCGCTTCGTCCTGAAGTCTGACAAACGGCGCGAAAGACTTGCCCTTATGACCCTGCGCGCTTATGGCGCGCGAAACCCTCATCCATGAACTGACTGGCACAGGATGCCTGAGTAAGGTGATTGGGGTAAGATGACTGGTAAGATTACATGATCCGTTCAACGCTTGCGGCCTTTGCCGACTCCATCTCAATTCCGGCCCGGAAACGCTCCGGCCCGCTGACATTCACGCCGAACCGGGTGAAGGTCGAGTTGTTGGCGGGTTTGACAGTTGCGCTTGCGCTCGTGCCGGAGGCCGTGGCCTTTGCATTCGTGGCGGGCGTGGAGCCTCTCGTAGGGCTTTACGCGGCCTTTATTGTCGGCCTCATCACCGCCCTCATCGGCGGGCGTCCGGGTATGATTTCCGGCGCGACAGGCGCGCTGGCCGTTGTCATGGTTGCCCTCGTGGCGGATCACGGCGTGGAATATCTTTTCGCAACGGTTATCCTGATGGGGATACTGCAAATTGGGGCCGGGGTGTTTAAGCTCGGCAAGTTTATCCGGCTTGTGCCGCACCCGGTGATGCTCGGCTTCGTCAACGGCCTCGCAATTGTAATTGGCATGGCGCAGCTCAGCCAGTTTCAATCCGCCCAACCGGAACGCATTCCGGGCGAACATTACGGCCCTTTCCATATTCTTGAGGGAACTTGGCTCACGGGCGCGCCGCTCATTATGATGCTTGGGCTGGTTTTGCTCACCATGGTCCTGATTTGGATGACCCCTAAAATCACCAAAGCCCTGCCCGCGCCGCTGGTCGGGATTGGAGTTGTGACCGCGATTGTCATCTTCTTTAAAATTGATGTCCCAACCGTAAGCACTTTGGCCGACATCGAAGGTGGTTTCCCCAAATTCCATATTCCGTTTGGCGCAGGCGAAGGCATTTACGGAACACCCCTTGCCCCGCTTAATCTCGAAACACTCAAGATCATTTTCCCTTACGCGCTTATCCTCGCGGCGATTGGATTGATCGAAAGTCTTCTCACGCTCAATCTCGTCGGAGAGATCAAGGAAGAGCGCGGCGGAGCCTCCAAGGAATGCGTCGCTCAAGGCGTGGCCAATACGGTCACCGGTTTCTTTGGCGGCATGGGCGGTTGCGCGATGATCGGGCAATCCATGATCAATGTGAAATCGGGAGGTCGGACGCGCCTATCCGGGATCAGCGCGGCGCTCTTTCTCCTCGCCTTTATCCTCTTTGGTTCGGGCATAATCGGCATGATCCCGCTCGCCGCTTTGGTAGGCGTCATGTTCATGGTCGTCATCGGCACATTCGCTTGGCAGTCTTTCACGATCATGCGCCGCATCCCGTTAATTGATGCGCTGGTGATCGTGCTCGTCACAGTCGTCACGGTCTATCACGATCTGGCCGTCGCCGTGGTCGTCGGCGTTATCGTCTCCGCCCTCGCCTATGCTTGGAATGCGGCGCGCCGAATTGATGCCTCAACGGAAATGGACGGCGATGCCAAAGTCTATAAAATCGTAGGCCCATTATTTTTCGGGTCGATTGAAGGTTTCAATGAGTTGTTCGATCCGAAAAATGATCCCGATATGGTTATCGTCGACTTCGCCGGATCGCGCGTTGTTGACCAATCCGCGCTGCAAGCCATTGAGGGATTGGCCGATAAATATATCCAAGCCGGGAAAGCCATCCGCCTGCGCCACCTCACCCGCGATTGCCATAAATTGCTAAACCGCGCCGGTCAGTTGATCATCGATTCAGATGATGATCCGGAATATGAAGTGGCGACTGATTACCGTGTTGTGACGGGGCGTCTGGGAAGCGGACATTAGAGCGGAGCGGGCATAAATAGTCTCAAGGCTTAGGTTTTCCCCAAATCTCTGATAGGGTGCGCATATGGCGCGGAAACTCCTACAGACTGGTCTGTATTTCATTGGCATTGCGGCTATCCTTATCGGCAGCGCGATTGCTTTGCTTGGCATCGAAACCGTCGGTCGTTTTTTCACAGCCATCATAAATCTGGCCGTGGATGCAGGGCCGCTGACCGACCTCGGCCAGCCCAATGATGATAGTGAGCTTCGGTTCTATTCGGTCTTTTTTGTCGCTTACGGTATTGTGCTCGTTCAGACTGCGGGGAACTTGGCGAGGCATGGTCACCGTGTTCCGATCTTGCTCGGATTGTTTTTTGCAGGCGGCATTGTGCGATTGCTGAGCCTTCTCACCATCGGCACGCCTCATGCGCTCTTCCTAATGCTACTCGGGTTCGAGCTCCTCTTACCGCCATTGCTTTATATCTGCTGGCGGCAGGTTAGAGACGCCTAAGCGCTTTAATCATTATCCTCAGAGGCTCCGTCTATCTTAGGGCCTCTTGTATGTCTTAGCTTGGAGAATGTGTTCGTAAGAACGGGATGTTCGCGTGGGTGGTCAGGCTCTCGTGGAAACGAGGAATAAATATGTGTTTTCGAGCCGTCCCGACGCAATTTGTCAGAAAGCCCCACGCGACGACGCCTTTCTCCACTACCGGCCGAACAACCCAGTCTTGGGGTAATCAGCTCGCGATAGGCCACCCAACTCCGCTGACGTTACCCAGCTTCGTCCAATGACAAGCGCCGCTTTTCACCGAACAAGCCAACGATCGCTTGGTCGCCCGTTGTGAAAAGACAAGTTTAGTTATTGCACAGTTTTGACAAGGTGCGGATGCATCTTTTTTTTTCGTTGATTTTATTAGGAAAATTGCGGTTCAAAAGTGGGAAACGCAACGTCAAGAAAAGGTCCGGGGGACCTTTTTAGTGAAGCGCCGAACGAAAACTTGGTCGGATGGAGCAGTTTCTCGGAGGAAAAAAGTGTCAATGTGAGCTCAATTATCCTCATTGCCGTGATGAGAGCCAATTCGTCAAAACGGATTGTTTCATCATAAAGCAGACCAAAAGGCGTCTTACGTGGATTAATCTCAAACATTACCAGCGGCTGTTATGGAGCGAGTTTAGGACGCTCAGGAAAACTCGATTTTGGATAGAAACATTGGCGAAACCCAAGGATTTGCTTTTCAATTCCGTCTTACGTCATGTAACTTGATTTAGGTTAGGAGATGGTGCGTTGCGGATATTCATGAAAATTGGACAACAGACTATTTTTGCACTCCTGCTAATCGGTTGCACACACAATGTCGCGCCTGTTGAGGTCCTCGCGATTGACCCAATAAACACTCAAACGCCCAATCCCTATTTCTGGCATGACGGGTCCACTGGCGGAGAATATGGTATTGGAGACGGCTGGAGCATTGAACTTCTGCCTGCTGATTACGGGACAGAACTACAAGGATTCACAGTAGGGCCTCCTGCAGGAGGAAACCCGTTCATACCTATTCCAGCCGAATATGAATGGGTAAAGGATGACGCCGAAGACCTAAGTGTTGAGCCCATTATGGTCAGAAAGCTTATTACGATCCCGGCTGAATATATGACGGTAACTGAGACTATCGTTGTAAGGCCTGCAGCCACAGCATATTATCTGTCTGAAGCAGACTATAATGCTGACGGCAGTCTCAATGCACCCATAACTGTCAAACAGCGAAATATGCCCACGCAGACTAAACAAGTAGAGCGGCAGGTTGTGAAAAGACCAGAACGAACTGAGTGGCGAAAAGTACCTCTAGAGCGAAGAAAAGGATATCGGCGTGTCCTCAAGACTGCTGCTGGATACACAGAAGACACATCCGCATATCATGGGCCATATTACTTACCAAAGGTAATTGAGACGAATCCCTGGCGATTTCTTATCAAGAAACCGAATGCCGGAATTGTTCATGTATTTGATAAATACGAGGATCTAACGGCCTTTATTGATAGTTTCAAATAAGTGATTTGAGCGGATACAAGGCGAAATTCGTCAAACATTACCAGCGGCCGTTCTTGGGCGTTTTAGGACACTCCCCTAATCCCGCTTCAAACAAACTGCCGTCGCTTCGCCGCCGCCAATACAGAGTGACGCCAAGCCCGTCTTCGCATCCCGCTTTTCCATCTCCGCAATCAGCGTCGCCATAATCCGCGCGCCGGATGCGCCAATGGGATGACCTAACACGCAGCCGCCGCCATTGACGTTGACCTTATCATGATCAAGGCCGAGCTCTTGCATGGCGATCATCGGGACGACGGCGAAGGCTTCGTTGATTTCCCACAGCTCAACATCGCTTGCTTTCCAGCCTGCTTTGTCCAGCGCCTTTTTCATCGCGTTGACGGGGGCCGTTGTGAAGCGGGACGGCTCATGCGCATGGGCAGCGTGAGAGACGATTTCAGCGAGGACTTTATGTCCGCCTTTTTCGGCATCGCTGCGGCGCATCAGAACCAGAGCTGCCGCGCCGTCATTGATGGAGCTGGCATTGGCGGCCGTGACGGTGCCGTCTTTGGTAAAGACCGCGCGTAAGCTTGGGATTTTTTCGGGACGCGCATTGGACGGGCCTTCGTCTTTCTCGACGACTGTATCGCCCTTGCGGCCTTTGACGGTCACGGGCGTGAGTTCGCGGTCAAATTTGCCGTCTGCTTCTGCGGCTTGGGCGCGGCGCACGGATTCAATCGCATAGGCATCCTGTTGCTCTCGCGTGAACTGATATTCGCTCGCGATCTGATCGGCGAAGATGCCCATCGCTTTATTGTCATAGGCGTCTGTGAGGCCGTCATGCATCATTGTGTCGATGACTTGCTGATTACCCATACGCATCCCGCCGCGCGCTTTGGGCAGGATGTAGGGCGCGTTCGTCATGCTCTCCATGCCGCCCGCGACGGCCACATCAATAGAGCCGGCCTTAATCGCGTCATGGGCCATGATCGCGGCCTGCATACCGGAGCCGCACATTTTATTGATCGTTGTCGCCTCAGTAGAGAGCGGCAAGTCCGCGCCGAGTGCCGCTTGGCGGGCGGGCGCTTGGCCTTGCCCGGCGGGGAGCACGCAGCCCATCA
>Ga0209185_1000182_pt1 | contig 91957 bp, 76 predicted proteins | sample SidtaG_2_FD_187425 | JGI IMG/M metagenome (GOLD analysis project Ga0209185, IMG submission 187425) | Marine algal microbial communities from Sidmouth, United Kingdom - Sidmouth_Asex2 metaG (SPAdes) (version 2) | ecosystem: Host-associated > Algae > Red algae > Unclassified | place: Sidmouth... | reverse complement strand
GGTGCCCGGAAATCGCGTTCTACACAATCAAGAATCAACGGATGATCATCGAGCAAATCAGACAACAGGCTGAGTTGATTGCCCAACGCATGTGGAGCATAAAAATGGAATATACTGACCTGAGCATTGCGGGTCTCTCGCATGCGGGAATCCTCTTGGTGTGTGTTTTGGCTTCGCAACTTAAACATACCAAAACCAAGAGGATTTTTTACATCCGCCGCCGAATATTTCTTGCCAACTCAATCAGTTACGGGTTTGTGGATGGGCACTAACTAGGAGTACCTCTGGTGGAGGTATCAATCCCATCTCCATATATGTTCGAAAAATACCAATAGGTTCATCGGCTAGTCGTGCAGATGGACTTCTATCTTTAGGACAATGAGGCTCTGCTCGTGTGAGTTGCCACTGATACTCGAATGCTTGTATCCAGTGTTCCTCATTCTCCAAGCTTTCTAGTAGTTCTGCATGTTCCTCCTTCCAGTTTTCGTATCTCACAAATCTGTGAGTCTTCCGATCACTCATGGTTAGCTTCTTCTTTTTTCCATCGTCTGTATTGACGTACGAAGCTATCAACTTCTACTTTTTCAAGACTAGGCTGGCTTTTCAAGACATTCGGATCTGTCAAATAACGCTCAGCCAGCTTTGGTACCGACAACTTAGAAACAACGTCGGTGTTTTTTTTCATCCAATTTGTGAAATTGACGTAACTGAATTTACGTCTCCTACCAGTATAACGACGCGCTGCGTAGGTTCCTTGCCCCTTTACTGGTTTGCCAAAAAAAACTTCTTCAAGTGTTAGCTCACCAAAGAAAAGATCATAAGATCTAAACATCTCGTCGAGTACCATGAGTATTTCGGGTGGGGGTATTAGGCCATACTCCAAACACTGAAAAAGTGCCTGAACTGGAGTTTCGCACGATGCTACGATTTCATAGCACATCTGCTCATCTCTGCCAATTCCTGCCTCCCAGCGGCGCTGTAGGAGCGTTAAGCCGGAATCTTCGTCATAACTACCATCACCCCGCTGCTGATTCCGAAATTCTTCCGCTTTTTCGCGCCAGTTTTCTATCGTGCATTTCCAATTAGGGTACTTCTCATTGAGGGCCGATAATGATTCTGATATTTTTCTTTTAGCCACAATTTTGGGATGATAATTTATTTGATGATAGTAGATCGAGCCGTTACAAAAACGATCGCTTTTGCAAAGCACCAAAAGCCACCCCTTTCAGTGCTGCTCGCCATACACACTAGTGGAGCTGGAAACTGGTAAGTTCTTGCAAGGCGTCAGCAGCCACAGCGGAACGTGCCAACAAGTTAACTGTACTCATGATGCAAATCCACCCGACAGCCAATAGCACGCTAGTGGTGCAGGTATAGCAAGGATACTGGCATCGATTTCATCACGCTCACGACCATGCCTGGCCGACAGCGGCTTAATCAGTTTGAAATCATCCCACCGCTGCGTTATGACGTAGCCATGTTTTACCTTGTGTTCTTCCAGGAATAACCTCAGCCCTTTTAATCGTTTCATCGATGTGTCCGCGTCTTGGTACTTCACTTCGAATGGAACAATGCGATCGCCAATCTCAGCAATAAGATCCACTTCCAGATCACGGTTTCTTTTATCTTCCCAATCGACCTGGTGTTTTAACCAGACTTCCCAATTCGATGCATATTGGATTTCATCCAGAAACAGAAACAGAAACCGCTGACGAACTGGGGTCGCCGGGTACAGCTCGTTGAATGACTGCACCGTCCGCTCCCAATTTGGCAAATCGTCTTGTGGCTCTCCGCGCCACCAGGGGTTGAACTCCTGCAGAACCGCGAACAGATCCGAGCCAGGGATCTCTTTGCGGCATAATGAAATCGCGCTATCTGCCACTTGGGTATTTCTTGAGCCAACCCTGCAGCAATCTGCTTGAAACGAATCCCGACTTTAGTCAAAAATGCCCTTTGCCAGACTGACAGCAGATCACTGAACGCAAAACACGCCCTTGCACGTAGGGATCTATTTTGCTTGAGCGAACCTCCTTCATGATGTCTGCCTGGCTCTGGGCTAGAACATCAGCAAACACCTTATCTCGAAACCTCGCAGGCGATACTCGAGCCGTTCCGGCAAGCCATACCAAGTTGATGGTCATACGATCCTTGTAGAGCAAAGGCTATTCTGCCAGTGCCGAGCGAACCCGATCCAATTCGACTTCCGTCTCTGTTGGAAGATAACCCTCGCGCTTGGCACGCTCGTCAAATTCTTCAAGCAGTTCTCAAATGGGTGAATGACGCGTAACAACCGTGCCGCCTTGCAATTCGAAATGCGTCATGAAGGCAAGGCGATCAGCTTGCCACCATGAAGTTTCAGCTGCTGATTTTCATACGCAATCGTCAACCACTTGCGCATCTCAGCCAGGTGACGCAATGGCCCTGTTGTCACTCCAAGCTGCAATTCATACTCGGCAAAAACAAACGCAAACCGGGTTAACGCACTCCGTGTGCATTACAGCAATCCCGCATAGTGCTTGCGACTGATCTGGTTCCGTCGCGACACCACAACACAGTCTGCACTACGATCTCTATCGAGCAAGGCACGCAATGCGCTTTCGCTTAACGTGCCGTAAGCGGTGTCCGCTCTCGAACTGTTTTGCTCGACGGTGTCCACACCGCTGTCCTTTTATACAGCAACTTCGGCCTTTATGGCAGGATGCGGGTCATATCCCTCAACCTCAAAATCCTCTATGCGATAGTCATCAATACTTGCAGCCTCGCGCATTAAACTCATTGTCGGAAGCGATCGAGGTTCGCGCGAGAGCTGCTCACGGGCCTGCTCAAGATGATTGAGATACAAATGCACATCACCACCTGCCCACACAAATTCTCCAGCACGCAGACCAGCTTGCTGCGCCAGCATGAGTTGCAGTGCCACTGCTCCAACGTAGTTGAAAGGAGCACCAAGCAGCAAGTCAACTGACCTTTGGTACATTAAGCAATTGAGGCGACCATCTGAAGTCACGTGATATTGATAGATCATATGACAGGGTGGCAACGCCATGGAGCCCAGCTCAGGAACGTTCCACGCATGGAAAATCATTCGCCGGCTGGCAGGTGTTTCTTTAAGCGTTCGAATAAGGTCGGCGATCTGGTCATACTCGCGACCATCGGTGCCTAGCCAGCGGCGCCACTGCTTGCCATACACGGGTCCAAGCTCACCCCACTTTGCAGCAAACGTATCGTCATCCATGATGCGTTTCTCGAAGTCGTCTTGTGAGATGTCTTCTCCAGATTCACGACGATAGCTTGCGAGTGGCCAGTCACTCCAGATGCGTACGTTTTCGCGAAGCAAAGGCTGGATGTTCGTACCACCGGTAAGGAACCAGATCATCTCCTTCACCGCTGTCTTCCAATAAACACGTTTTGTGGTGAGGATAGGCACACTGCCGTCTGTAAGATTGAAGCGAAGCATGGCTCCAAAAATTGAGCGCGTACCAACACCGGTTCGATCAACTCGCTCGTCGCCATGATCCAGAACCTGGCTCATCAAGTCGAGGTATTGGTGTTCAGGATGTCTCATGCACAGGTTCTCTGACAGCAATCAGCAGAGAGACCTCTACTGAAATCAAATCATACCCGACATTCAACCATTCACCATAGCGCTATGATATGTATTTATACTTAAGCTGCTAATTTATATTGTGTATTTTTTTTCGGTAAAATCGCTATGCCGGAGAAAAACGGCACCCCTGAAAACACATCCGCACTGCGCTGATACAACTGGCAGCTCAGACGCCCACTAGCCACATAAAACTGAAACATTACATGGCACGGCGGTAGCTTCATGTTTTCGATGTCAGCAACATCACAGGCGCTGACAATATGGCGACGTGAATCAGGGTTGTTTTTTATCTGCTCTATAAGCTGAGTGATCTGATCAATGTGGCCACCATCGGGTGTGGGCCAGCTGCGCCACTGACTGCCATAGACCGGCCCAAGGTCCCCTGCCTCATCAGCCCAATCGTCCCAGATTTTGACGCCATTTTCTTTCAAGTACGCGACGTTGGTATCCCCTTGCAGGAACCACAACAATTCGTGGATGATCGATTTCAGATGCAGCTTCTTGGTTGTCAGCACCTGAAAGCTTTCGTTCAGATCAAAGCGTGTCTGGTAACCGAACACCGAGCGTGTGCTGGTGCCGGTACGATCTCCCTTATCAACACCGTTATCCAGAATACGCTGCAGTAGCGATAGATCGGTATACACAGAGCTCTCTTCCCGGGGTAATACTCGAAAATTCGGTTCAGGACTTAATTACGATGTGACCGATCGGTTAGCCCTAACCAACAGAAACAGCCCCACCAGAATCATGGGGAAAGACAACAGCTGTCCCATCGTCAGCCAATCAAAAGCGATAAAGCCAAGTTCGGCATCTGGCTGGCGCACAAATTCGATCAGGAATCGGTAAATGCCATAGGTTAGAACGAATACCCCGGACACAGCTCCGAGCGGTCGGCTCTTCGACGAGAAGATCCACACCACCAGAAACAGAATGACGCCTTCGCAGAAGAACTGGTACAGCTGATTGGGATGTCGTGGTTCTGGGCCAGCGTGAGGAAACACCATACCCCAGGGTACATCGGTGATGCGGCCGTACAGCTCACCGTTGATGAAGTTGCCGATCCGACCTGCACCCAACCCTAACGGAAACATCGGGGCGAAAAAGTCTGCCACCTGAAAGAACGAGCGGTTCGTGTTCTTGCCGTACAGCCAGAACGCCACCAGCACTCCCAGAAAACCACCGTGGAACGACATGCCTCGCCAACCATACTGGCTGAACGGATTCAGCGCTTGCAGGGGCGAGGTAAACAGCAGCTCGGTCTGGTAGAACAGCAATGAGCCGATCTTGCCGCCGAGGATAACGCCGAGCACGATGTAGAAAACGGCGTCGCCAATTTCGTCGGGGTTCCACCCGGAACCCGGCTTGCTGGCGCGACGCTTGGCCAGCCACCAACCTGCAAGGAATGCAAACAGGTAGGTAATGCCATACCAATGGATCGTCAGTGGCCCCAGCGAGAGCGCTACGGGGTCTATGTCGGGATATTGCAGCATCGAGAGCAGGAGGTCCTGGTGGGCGTGCGTCGGCAGAGTAAGATTATAGCGCTCTAGATCACTCGACCCACAGCACCCGTCAAGTAAAGCGTTTCTGGCATCGACACATGAACCGGATGATCAGCACCCTGCCGCAGCGTCGACAGTATCTGCAGACCCGTGCTGGTCTTGGGAGTTCCCAATCGCATCTGTTGGAGCAGGTCATCGTGGCTTAATGCCTGAGAGCATGAGGCACTGACGATGACGCCACCCGGATTGAGCAGACGCATGGCCAGACGATTATTCAGACCGTAGTGTCGCAACCCTTGATCTCGATCCTTGCGACGTTTGATAAACGCAGGCGGATCCAGAACCACCACATCAAAGCGCTCGCCCTCTTCAAACAGAGAGCGCATGGCCTCTACGGCGTCAGCACACTGGGCGGTAAACTTATCCTGCAGATCGTTCAGGGTTGCATTAGCGTTGGCTGCCTCAACGGCCGATTTGGACGAATCAATGGCTGTAACGTGTGACGCGCCGAAGGCCGCTGCATTCAGGCCGAAAGCGCCCAAGTAGGTATAGACGTCTAGCACTTTTTTGTCCTTGACCCAGTGCGCCAGCTCTGTGCGGCTATCTCGATGGTCGTAGAACCAACCGGTTTTTTGCCCTAGCTCAGCAGGTACCTCAAACTGCAGATTGTTCTCGCAAATTTGCAGTACGTCAACAGCCTCACCAAACGCCCATTCGCGATACTGAGGTAACTGCTCCAGTTCTCGAACGGAGCTGTCGTTACGCAGATAGATGGCTGTGGCCTGTGACAGCGACTGCAACGCATCAATGATGGCGTCCTTGAACATTTCCATGCCAGCAGTGGTGATCTGTACAACGAGCACTGAGCCGTAGCGATCAACAGTAAGCCCGGGCAGAAAATCACCTTCGCTGTGCACCCAACGGTACCAGGGTTCTGCGTAGCGACTATCGCGAAGGTCTAGCGCGTGCTGTAACCGGGCGCGTATGACCGTGGCATTAAAGGGTTCGTTTGAACGCCGGCTCGTCACTCGCGCTGAAATCAGCGAGGCAGGATTGACGTAGGCGTGTGCGACAAACTTGCCATTTGCCGTTTCTATCGTGACAGGAGAACCCGGCTCCAGCCCTTTGAGTGGTGTCAGCGTAGTGTCTATCTCGTTAGAGAATACCCAGCCATGACCACTCTGAATTCGTCGTTCTTCCCGCTTCTTTAACCGCAGCGCGCTCATGTCGGCTGCTGCTCCGGTGAACCGCTAAGGCTATTCTGCCAGAGCGGTAAGAATCTGATCTTCCAGTTCACCACGGATGGCGATGATTTCACCCAACCGGGACAGATCACCAGTGAGCATGTCGACATCTTCGTCGGTACCTTCAAAAGCGTCGTACTTGTCATTAAAATCGACCAGGTAATCGGTAGTTTCAGCAATGGCCGGATAAACCTCAGCAGCAACGTCTTTCACTGCGCGACGACGCTCCTTACCTTCAATTATCCGCTGGTACACCTCGAAGTGTCCCATGGCCGTGTAGTCCACCATTATCTGACAAAAACGACGCAATTGATCGGCTTCTACCCGTTGTTTTTCTACATCGCGGTTGGCAAACGAACTAATACCGGAAAGTTGGCAATAACTGACCACGACTTCCTGACGCAGCTTGACGAGCGAATCGATGGTGTCATGCAAACGTTCGCGACGTTCAACACCCGTTCCTTCGCTCGATCCAAACTCTGACACTGACGAGGAGTTTGGCTCAGCATTGACAGTCATCATGTAAATCTCCGGCAAGAAAAGGTTTATGAAAAAGCGTTGAGGCGGGTTGCCTGAGTGCCTCAAGCAAAGTGTCTGCCATTGACTGCGTCAATTTAATCACAAGCGTTGCAGAAATACTACGATTAATTGCTGTGAAGGTTTCTATAAATAATACTGCAAGTGAATGATACTAATAACATTTCGGACTTGACTTAACCAATCATTAGGCTAGCCGGAGGGCACGTTATTCCAGTCTATCAGGTGAAAGAAATAGTCCGAATCCGCGACGTCTGTCTCAGAAATACACTGATTGGATACCGAAATACGTGAACTGTGCACGCTTTCAAAAGTCCCGCTGATCAGCGGATGCCAGTTTTCCAGCGATTTACCCTCGCTTAATCGGCGGTAGGCACAGCTCTCTGGAAGCCAGTTAATCTTTTCCCTGGTGAGTGGTTTGATGGTCAGACAATCCGGCACCTGGGCGAAGCGATCAGGGTAGTCCGTACACCGACAGGTAGACACATCCAGTAATTTACAGGAGACCCGGGTGAAGTGAACCTCACCGGTTTCGTCGTCTTCGAGCTTGTGTAAACAGCATCGACCACAACCGTCACACACCGATTCCCACTCATCATCAGTCATCTGATCGAGTGTTTTTGTCTCCCAAAACGGCCTTGGATCATTACTCATCGTGAAAATGGCCAACAGATTGACTCAGGAAGACATCTCACGGTGGTACTGGATCAGGCGCTCCACCTCGTCAGCAGAACCCATAATGACTGGCACACGCTGATGTAGAGAATCTGGCTGGATGTCCAGTATGGGCTGCGTGCCTGTATGAGCGACACCACCAGCCTGCTCTATCAGCCAGCCCATTGGATTGGCCTCGTACAACAAGCGTAATTTTCCGGCCTTGCCATCTGCCCGCAGACGCTTGTCCATGGGGTAGATAAATACACCGCCGCGACACAGGATGCGGTGAACATCTCCTACCATTGAGCCGGCCCAGCGCATGTTGAAATTTCGCTTTCGCGGTCCGGCCTCACCGGCATTACATTCGTCCACGTAGCGCTTCTCGGGGGCTAGCCAATGGCGGGTATAGGCTGAGTTAATAGCGTATTCGCTAGTAGTTTCTGGCACAGTGATACTGGGGTGCGTCAAGATGAACTCGCCTTCTGAGTTATCCAGTGTGAATCCTGCCACACCGTGCCCTGTGGTCAGCAGCAGCATGCTGGCAGAGCTGTACAGACAATATCCGGAACAGACTTGCTGGGCCCCGCTCTGCAGGAAATCGGCGTCTGTTGGTGCCCCTTTTCCAGTGTGCCGGGTTATCGAAAAAATGGTGCCGGTGGACCCGTTTACATCGATGTTGCTGGAGCCGTCCAGCGGATCAAATGCCAGCAGGTACTCGCCGCGCGGATAGGCCGCAGGAATGGGGTAATGCGAATCCATTTCCTCCGAGGCGATAGCGGCTAGAAAACCCGATTGCTGCATGGACTCGATAAAAACCTCATTAGCAATAACGTCGAGCTTCTTCTGCTCCTCGCCCTGCACGTTTTCCTGACCAGCGGCACCCAGCACGCCGGCAAGCTCACCGAGTCGCACCAGATTGGACAAGCGCTTGCACGCGGTGGCCACATCCCCCAGTAGCCCACGTAGTGCTTCATCCGAATCACCGTGCTGCCTGGCCTGCTCAATCAGGTACTGGCTTAGCGTTGTTCCTGTCTGGCTCATCAGATTTCCACCATGTCAAAGTCGTCTTTCACGGCCCCACAATCGGGGCAGCTCCAATTCAGCGGGACGTTATCCCATCGAGTACCAGGCTCAATGCCCTCTTCCGGCCAGCCGGCAGCCTCGTCATACACAAGACCACAGACGCTACACAAGAATTTCTTGAATTCCACGAATATCTATTTGCTGTTTGTTATAGCGCCATTGTCTCATTTACACACCCGACATGCCGTAATATGGAGTAATCCAGATAGTCGATTCTTTACTCTACGGAGCCTTTTCGTGACAGTTACAACTGATTCAACCCGACCTAACGCCGCTCAAGCCTTGTTTGATCGAGCCCTGAAAGTCATGCCCGGTGGCGTAAACTCACCGGTTCGCGCTTTTGGTAGTGTCGGTGGCACACCACGCTTCATTGCCAGTGCCAGCGGTGCCTACATCACCGACACCGAACAGAAGCGCTACATCGACTACATCGGCTCCTGGGGTCCCATGCTACTGGGCCATGCGCATCCTGAAGTCATTGCCGCCGTTCAGGTAGCGGCAGAGAACGGTCTGAGCTTTGGTGCACCTACCGAACTGGAAGTACAGATGGCAGAGCTTATCTGCAATATCGTACCTTCCATAGAATCGGTGCGCATGTGCAGCTCAGGTACAGAAGCTACCATGAGTGCGATCCGACTCGCTCGCGGCTATACCGGTCGCGACAACATCTTGAAATTTGAGGGCTGCTATCACGGCCATTCCGACTCGTTGCTGGTAAAGGCTGGATCAGGTGCGCTGACCATGGGTGTACCCAGCTCTCCGGGCATACCGGCAGACTTTGCCAAACATACATTGACTCTGCCGTTCAACGATGAGGCTGCGTTACGCGAACTGTTTGCAGAGCAAGGCGATTCTCTGGCCTGCATCATTGTGGAGCCGATTGCCGGCAACATGAATTTTGTAGAACCCGTGCCCGGTTATCTGCAAGCGATGCGTGAGCTGTGTACGAAGCACGGTGCGGTATTAATATTTGATGAAGTCATGACAGGTTTTCGAGTGGCTTTGGGCGGTGCTCAGGAGCTCTACGGCGTGAAGCCAGACATCACCACGCTGGGCAAGGTTATCGGTGGCGGTATGCCCGTGGGCGCGTTTGGTGGCAAGGTTGACATCATGGAACAAATTGCTCCAGCGGGCCCTATCTATCAGGCCGGTACGTTATCCGGTAACCCGATTGCCATGAGTGCTGGCATCAAGACATTGCAGCTGCTATCAGAGCCGGATTTTCACAAGACGCTGCACGAGAAAACCGGTCGACTGCTCAGCGGCATGCAAGCAGCTGCAGACTCAGCAGGCGTGCCTTTCTGCAATTCCCATGCAGGCGGCATGTTCGGATTCTTCTTTTCAAAAGCCGATAAGGTCACCGGGTTTGATGACGTCATGGCGTGCAATGGCGATCACTTCAAGCAGTTCTTCCACAGCATGCTCGATAGCGGAATCTACCTTGCGCCGTCTGCATACGAGGCCGGTTTTTCCAGTGCTGCGCATTCTGACGATGACATAGAAAAAACTATTGAAGCTGCCGCCAAAGCGTTTGCCTCTTTAAAGTGAATCAGCGAGTGCGAACCTATGCCTGTCTTTCATTCATGGCTGATGAGCGATAACAATCAATGAGCGGTATGTGTCTGGCGATGTGGTCCGGGCCGAGGAATATATCCACAGCCATGATGCGCGCCTGGGAAAACCGCAGCGATTGCCAAGTGATCGATGAGCCTTTCTATGCACACTTTCTGCAACATACCGGTCTTGATCACCCGATGCGTGAGCAGGTGATAGAGGCTGGCAACACGGATTGGCAAGATGTGACGGCCTCTCTGACAGTTAAACCATTGTCAGGGGTGTTCTATCAAAAACACATCACCACCCACTGGCTTGACCATTTCTCGATGGATTGGCTTGCGATGCTCGATCATGTATTCCTGATTCGTGAGCCTGCACCTGTGGTGGCATCGTATGCCAATAAACGCGAAAGCCTGACGGCCTCCGATCTTGGCTATGTTCAACAAGCTGCGTTGTTCGAACATATTACTGCCACTAAGGGGCAGCACCCCATCGTGATCGATAGCAGGCGGTTTTTACAAAATCCTGCGGATCAGTTGCAGCATATCTGTTCGTCACTGGCCATCGACTTCGAACCGACCATGCTCAAGTGGCCAGCGGGAGTACGCGATAGTGATGGCGTCTGGGAAGCTCACTGGTACGATGCAGTGAGGCAATCGACCGAATTCGCACCGTATCAACAACGACACGTTGAACTTGACTCAGCGCAGCAATCCATAGCCGATAGTTGCCAGCCTTATTACGAAGCGCTGGCAAAGTATGCTATTTAACCTGAAAGTACAACCTAACCTAGAAGTACCACTTAATACCAAAGTTAATTGCAGAGGCTTCCGGATACAGACCCTCATCCGTGTTGTAGCGCATGTAATCAGCTGACAGATCCAGACTCTGGGTAAGTTTGGTTTCCAGACCAATGCCATAAGAAAAACCGCTCTGGTCGTTGGAGAATTCCTGACCCGCTATGTCTTGTGTGTATTCCACTCCCGACACGCCTGCCAGCGCAAACAAAGCACTCTGCCTGCCCATCGGCAGATAGCCTTTGAGGTAGGCTCCCATGTACGTTGTTTCGAAATCGTCGAATGCCGTTGTACTGGAATCGTCGACACGACCGAATTGCGCTTCAAGGTCGAAAAACTCACTGATTCGCATGCCAATTCTGAACCGCAAGCCATCAGGTTCCATCTCGTCACCTGACTCGTCTTCTACGGTTACAGATGAGCGGTCAATACCTATGTATCCGCCGGCGTGTACAGGTAGAACCGGCAGGGCCAGCATCAAGAGCGCTGCTGTCGTTTTAGTGAGGTTCATGATGTGGTCCGTTCCAGCGACTGTGTCGTCAGTAACACTTAGACTAGTTCACAACGACTGAATAGACTCTGAACATTCTCAGGGCTAACCATTTTTTTCTCTATAACCCATTCTCGGACTCCGCTACCCCATGAAGGCTAGGGATCTCTGTTTCAATACGCACGTCATTCTTGAGCTCTGCCACCTGTATGAAGGCTGAGGCTCCGTGCTTCATTAAGCGTGGATTCCCGCGTTCGCGGGAATGAGTTGTTTCTGTCCCGCCAAGCTCTACGCTGAAGCTCGTTCTGGTGCGGCAGGCTCTGCCTCGTAGCTGCTCAGCGGCGGACAAGAACAGATAAGGTGTTTGTCTCCATAGACATTATCAACACGACTAACAGGCGGCCAATACTTGCTCTGTGACTGATCCTCGCCAGCAGGAAATACGGCCTGCTGCCTCGAATACGGATGAGCCCAGACATCGGCGGTGAGATCAGCTGCGGTATGCGGTGCATTAACCAGGGGGTTGTCGTCAGCCGGCCAGACACCGTCACGTACCTTCATGGCTTCAGCATGAATGGCGAGCATGGCATCGCAAAAGCGATCTATCTCGCCAAGCGACTCGCTCTCAGTCGGTTCGACCATGAGCGTTCCAGGCACTGGGAAAGACATGGTTGGTGCATGGAAACCAAAATCCATCAGTCGCTTGGCAATGTCATCAACACTGATACCCGTTTCAGACTTCAGCACACGTGTATCGAGGATGCATTCGTGGGCTACATAACCTGCATCACCTCGATAGAGAACCGGATAAACAGCGGACAGTCTGGCAGCGATATAGTTTGCGTTCAGGATGGCTACTTCGGTTGCATAGCGTAGCCCCGCTGCACCCATCATGCGTATGTACATCCAGGTGATAGGCAGAATCATGGCGCTGCCGTAAGGCGCAGCACTGACAGCGCCCTGAGTGTCAGGCAATGTACTGTGTCCTGGCAGCCACGGCTGCAAATGCTCACCCACGCCTATAGGTCCGACGCCCGGCCCGCCTCCACCGTGTGGGATACAGAATGTCTTGTGCAGATTCAGGTGGGATACGTCGCCACCAAACTTACCGGGTAGTGCGGTGCCAACCATTGCATTAAGATTCGCGCCATCAATGTACACCTGTCCGCCTGCGGCATGCACGCGGTCGCAGACATCTCTAACACCGGCTTCGAACACACCATGCGTGGACGGATACGTAATCATGATGGCCGCTATTCTTCCCTCATGGCGTGTCAGCTTGGCCTGCAGATCATCCACATCCACATTGCCTGCAGCATCGCACTTGGTCACGACAACCTGCATGCCCGCCATTTGAGCACTAGCCGGATTGGTCCCGTGTGCAGAATTGGGAATCAGGCAGATGTTACGCTCTGGTTCTCCCCGATTCTCATGATAAGCGCGGATAGCCAATAGACCGGCGTACTCACCCTGACTACCTGCATTAGGCTGTAGCGATACGGCATCGTAGCCAGTACAGGCGCACAGCATGGACTCCAGCTGATCAATCATCATGCGATAACCGATAGTCTGCTCGTCCGGAGCAAAGGGATGTATACGGGCGAACTCAGGCCAGGTCACCGGCAGCATCTCGGCCGCCGCGTTCAGTTTCATCGTGCAGGAACCCAGAGGGATCATCGCCTGGTCCAGAGCAATATCGCGACTGGCTAACAGACGTAGATAGCGCATCATGTCTGTTTCGGAGTGATGGTTGTTGAAACAGGCCTGCGACATATAGGTGTCAACTCTGTCGTCAGCTGTATCACGCGGAGCTGCAGATTCACCAGAAGCTACCTGCTCTACGGGTAAATTAGCCATGGCAGCAACGATGCGAACCAGGTATTCCTCTCGCGTCGTTTCGTCCAGTGCCAGGCACAGTTGTGTGCCGCTCAGCACACGGGCGTTGAAGCCTTCGTCTATCAGTCGCTGGTTGCAGGCAACCGCGTCGGGAACCTGAACGCACAACGTATCAAATGCGTGCTGTCCAGTCAGCGAAAAACCTTGTTCAGACAACAAGACTGCAAGCTTGTCGGCCTGCGACCGTATGCGGCGCGCCATCTGTTGCAGTCCCTTGGGTCCGTGGTAACACGCATACAAAGTGGCAATAATGGCGAGTAATGCCTGTGCGGTGCAGATGTTGGACGTGGCTTTCTCACGGCGGATGTGTTGCTCACGAGTTTGCAGCGCCAGTCGATAAGCTGGCTTGCCGTCACGTGTCAGAGACTGCCCGACCAGACGCCCCGGCAGATTACGTTTATAAGCATCGGTAGTTGCCATGAATGCCGCATGAGGCCCTCCGTAGCCCATCGGTACGCCAAATCGTTGAGCGCTGCCGACGACGATGTCGGCGCCCCAATCACCCGGTGCCGCCAACAGTGTCAGCGACAGCAGATCCGCGGCGACCAATACCAGTGCGCCAGCAGACTTTGCAGCGGCAACGATGGCATCCGGCGCTGTGACTATTCCCGTGGTGCCCGGGTATTGCAGTAAAACAGCGAAGGTAGAATCCGCGTCATCGCTTAGCCGCTGCACTATGGCATCGGAGCCAAGCGCCGTGATCTGGATACCCAAAACGGTAGCGCGGGTGCGCATGACATCCAGGGTCTGCGGGTGACAATCGTCTGCAACCAGAATCTGCTGGCGCTTGCCCCGTAGCGCTCGGTGCGCCATTGTCATGGCCTCAGCAGCGGCGGTGGCCTCGTCGAGCAAGGAGGCATTAGCTACCTCCATGCCGGTCAGCTCGGTTATCAGGGTCTGGAAATTGAACAACACCTCGAGACGGCCTTGCGCAATCTCTGGCTGGTAAGGTGTATACGCTGTGTACCAGGCTGGGTTTTCCAGCACGTTCCTCAGAATGACAGGCGGCGTATGACAGTCCGAATAGCCTTGCCCTATAAGGCTATGAAGTACCTGGTTTTTCTCCGCAAGCGCTTTAAGCTCCAGAAGCGCGTCAGCTTCGGAGACCCCTGACTGCAGATCCATAGGATCGTCTGTCCGAATGTCTCCGGGTACAACCTTGTTGATTAGATTCTGAAGCGACGACTCTCCAATGGCTTTGAGCATATGCTGGACATGCACTGCCCGCGGCCCTACGTGGCGTGCAACAAAATCGCTGTGCACCTGACTATCAACATTACTGGATTGCGTAAGCTGCATCGGATTCTGATCTGATATTAAAAGTGAATACCTGTTCTACGAGCGCGACGGGGCAAACGCCTACTCTTCAGCTTCGCAATAGGCCTGGTAGTCGTCCGGATCCATCAGATTTTCTACGTCGGCCAACTCGTCCGGCAGCAGTTTGAAGATCCAGCCACCTTCGTAGGGCTCGGAATTCACAAGCTCAGGGTTCTCCGCCAAATTGCCGTTGGTGTCCAGTATCTTGCCGGCTACGGGGGCATAGATATCGGATGCTGCCTTGACTGATTCCACCACGGCGATGCCTTCTTCAGCCTCGCAGACGTGATCGACTTCTGGCGTCTCAACGAACACCAGGTCGCCTAGCTGTTCTTGGGCGTGGCCACTGATACCCACCGTGACGGAGCCGTCTTCCTCGATACGAACCCACTCGTGCGATGGGGCGAATTTAAGATCACCTGGAATTTCCATACGACTACTCGATTGATTATTGAAAAGGGCGTAGTTTACTCGCGCGCCCGACCGTGTGGAACAAATGGTACGGATGCAATATGTGCTCCTACCAGCCGATTGCGAATGTTCACATCACAACCACCGAGAAACTCCTTGTCGACTCGGGCCAAGGCAATTGAAAGCTCGCGTGTAGGACTGAAAGTACCGGAAGTCACTCTACCGATATCACGGCCCACCCGCTCTACGATTTGCCCTTGACGCAAAACACCACGGCCATCCAGCACGAGTCCGATCTGACAAAAACGACCACCAAACATCTTGTGATCTTCAAGCGTCTCACGACCGATGAAATCCCGATCCGGATCGTTGATGTCTATGGTGGTGGCAATGCCAGACTCTGCAGGAGAGTGATCCTCGTCCAGATCCTGACCATACAGGCACAACCCTGCCTCAAGACGTAAAGTATCCCGCGCTCCCAGACCCGCAGGCTTTACGCCTTGCTCGGTCAGTGCCTGCCAGAATGCCAGTGCTTGCGCGTCAGGTAGTGATATCTCAACGCCGTCTTCACCGGTGTAGCCGGTACGACCGATAAACCAGTCTTTGCTCTCCAGCGCAGCAAAGCGGTTGAGTGATTCGATCGGTAGAGTCTGCCCGACTTCTTTCAAAGCCTGTGCGGCCAACTTGACGGCATCAGGGCCTTGCACGGCAATCAGCGACGTATCCAGTAACTCGTCAAGCTCGACCCCGGCCGGCTTGTGGCCCTGCATCCATGCCAGATCCTTTTCGCGCGTTGCAGCATTGACTATTAATCGAAACCGATCCGTAGTCATCCGGTAGACAATGAGGTCATCAAGTACCCCACCATCTTCACGGCACATGCAGGTATACAGCGCCCGCCCATCGGAAAGCTTGGCAACATCGTTAGTCAGCAGGTGTCGTAGCCAGTCCATAGCACCTGCCCCATGGATGTCTACTGTGGTCATGTGCGACACATCAAACATGCCAGCCGACTGCCGTACTGTGTGATGCTCGCCTATCTGAGAGCCGTAGTGAATAGGCAGCTCGTAGCCGGCAAAGCTGACGAATTTTGCTGAGTGCTCTTTGTGGGCCGTGTACAAAGCCGTCTGTTTTGTCATGATGTCCCTACCGTGATCACGGGTTACCTTTTTCAGCGTGCGGACCTATAGCTGTCTATTAGTCGAGGCTGCTGGGTAAGGGTGAGAGCCTCGTCATGGTTCAATAGAGCTCCCCATGTGTCAGCAAATTTCGATGTCCGAATTCTAACGTGTTTTGCCTGCGCAAGGCACACTACGTTACAGCAATTTAGCGTTTGTTACGATTAAACAGCAGCACCATCAGAAACAGCAATGACAGTAAAAACACCGGCCAGTTTCCGGTCCTTGCATAAAGCGTATAGCCACTTCTGGGCTGCACAGAAACATCGAGAATACCCTTGGTGTTGTGTGCAATACGGCCCAGAATATTACCTTGATGGTCGATAGCGGACGACACTCCTGTATTGGTCACTCGAACCAGAGGCCGGGCAAATTCTCTTGCCCGCATACGCGCTTTCTGCTCGTGCTGGTGAGGGGCGGCTGAATTGCCGAACCAGGCATCGTTAGACACGTTGACCAACAGTTGAGAGGCCGGCAGCAATGCTCGCATCTCCTCTCCATAGACATCTTCATAACAGATAGAAACGCCAATAGCCGTATCCTGCATCAGCAGCGGTACATGCGGCCCGGATCCCGCTGCAAGATCTGACATGGGTATGTCGATGTAGGCTGCCGCAAAATCGAGCAGAAATCGCAAGGGCATGTACTCACCGAATGGCACTAGATGACGCTTGCGATAAACACCTCGTTCGCCACCAAGCTGGCGAACCGCGTTGTACACCGCTTCACCGTCACGCTGAAACCCACCACTGAGTACATCAATGTTCCGTGCATCCATGCTCGCGATAAACGGTTGCATCGCCTCATCGACACGATCGAAGTAAGTAGGAATTGCAGTTTCAGGCCACACCACCAGGTTGATATTGTCGAGCCCGGGCTCACCCGTCATGGTGCTGTAGAGCGATAGCGCGCCTTGCAAACGTTCCTGACTGAACTTCATTTCCTGAGGAATATTGCCCTGCACCATGCGTACGACAAGAGGCTCACCCACAGGTTCCGAGAAGCTTGTACGGTTCAGTGAGTAGGCGCCCAGAAATGGCAGGCTGACGATAACGAGTGCGAACAAGCGATGACGCAGTGCGCCGAATAATACGACAACCCCTGCACAGCTACACAGGACTATGAGCAAGCTCAGACCATAGACACCTGTGAGCGGTGCCAGAGAACCCAGCGGCCCGGACGTCTGGCTATAGCCGATCAGTATCCACGGGAATCCGTTCATCAGCTTGCCGCGCAGTAGCTCCGACAATACCCACAAGATGGCAAACAGAACTGCACTGGAGACGGGGCTGGAGGGTGTTCGATAACGCGCCCAAAGCCACGCTGTTACTGCCGGGAATACAGTCATCACCAGTACGAATACCACTGTGAGCAATGCAGCCAACGGGGCGATGGCTGCGCCGAACAGATGCAGACTGAAGTAGATCCAGTGAACACCGATCCCGAAATAGCCCAGACCGAATAGCCAGCCCAGCAACAGAGCCTGACGAGGCGTGGTCTCCTGCAGCAGCGTGTACAGGACGGCCAGCGAGATCAGCGCCAGCGGCCACCACTCTGTTGGTGCAAAAGACAGTGGCAACATCAGACCACTGCATATCGCCAGTGTCCAGGCAAGCCACGCGGGCAACGCAAAATAACTCACAGGCTCTCTACTCGCTCGCCGCCAGCGTCACTTGCAACAGATGCAACCTACGTGAATCTGCAGACAGAACCCGAAACTGGCAGCCGTCAATCGTGGCGGTTTCACCAGCCTTTGGCATGTGACCGATATGCTGCATCAGCAACCCACCAATGGTGTCAAAATCCTCATCACTGAATTGCGTGCCAAGCGCCTCGTTGAAATCGTCTATCGGTGTCAGGGCGCGTACCGAAAACCTGCCATCTCCATGCTCCTTGATGTCCACGTCTTCCTCGGTATCGTGTTCGTCATCAATCTCACCCACTATCTCTTCCAGCACATCTTCGATGGTGACGAGACCACCCACACCGCCGTACTCATCCAGCACGATAGCCATGTGATTACGTGCTGCTCGAAATTCTGACAACAGCACATTCAGCCGCTTTGTGTCAGGGGTAAAGGTGGCTTTTCGCATGATGTCGTCAAGCCTGAATTGCTTTTGCGAACCTATACCGGAAAAACGCAGCAGGTCCTTGGCCAGCAGAACGCCCACTACGTTATCTTTGTCATCGTTGATGACGGGAAATCTGGAGTGGCCGGACTCAATAACCACAGCCAGAATTTCCTCCAGGGTTGTCTCGTACTCCACGACTACCATTTGTCCACGAGGGATCATGATGTCGCGGACGCGCATCTCCACTACCTGAAATACCCCCTCCACCATCTGCAAGGTATCGGCGTCGAAAATCTCACGCGCCTGGGCATCACGCAGCAGTTCAAGCAATTCACCCCGGTCTCGTGGCTCGCCACCCAAAGCGTGAACGAGCCGATCCATGAGGGATCGTCCCGAGCCGTTGTCCGGCGTTTCGTCGGTCATGGATTATTCACTGGGGCCATACGGATTGCCAAAACCTGCCTTTGATAGTAGTTGAATTTCCAGGCTCTCCATAGCGCTGGCTTGATGCTGTTCTTCGTGATCATAGCCGCACAGATGCAAAGTGCCGTGCACAAGCATGTGTGCCCAGTGCGCAGCTTGACTCTTGGATTGCTCCCGCGCCTCACTGTCGATCACCTCCCTGCACAGCACCAGATCCCCTAATGCAAGCATGCCACCAACTTGCTCTTCGCCGTCCAACATCATCACTGGTAGATCAGATTCAAAGCTCAATATGTTAGTCGCGCCCTCTTTCCGACGGTATTGCTGGTTAAGTGACTGCATTTCGTCACACCCAACCACTTGAACAGACACCTCAATCTGGCTCACCTGCTTTAAATCGAGCAGATCCTGAGCTTTGAGCGCCGCCAGGCAGCACGTGTGAACAAACGTCTCTGTACAAACGTCCGGCTCGGAGCATTTGCTGCTTCCGGCGTCAAGATAGACCTGTAAAGACGCACAAGGCATAGCAATCAGGGTCTGTCGTCCTTTGGCTCTATCGCCTCATAGGCCGCCACGATACGCTGCACGAGCGGATGCCTGACTACATCTGAAGCTGTGAATTCACAAAACCCCAGCCCGTCCACACCATCCAGCACGCCACGTACATGTTGTAAGCCAGACATCTGATGCTTGGGCAGATCCACTTGGGTTACATCGCCAGTCACGATGGCCTTGGAACCGAATCCGATCCGCGTCAGAAACATCTTCATCTGTTCAACGGTGGTGTTCTGCGCCTCATCCATGATGATGCACGAGTGGTTGAGAGTGCGCCCTCGCATGTAGGCTAACGGTGCAATCTCGATAATGTTTCTTTCCACCAGCTTGCCAACCCGCTCTATACCCAGAAACTCGTAGAGAGCATCGTAGATAGGCCGCAGGTAAGGATCCACTTTCTGCATCATATCGCCTGGCAGAAAACCTAACCGCTCGCCAGCCTCAACCGCCGGACGAACCAGCACAAGCCGTTGTACCTGATCCGCTTCCAGCGCCTCTACCGCCGCCGCAACGGCCAGGAAGGTTTTCCCCGTACCGGCAGGTCCAATACCGAACGTGAGATCACGCTCTTTGATACTGCGAACGTAGTCTACCTGCCTGGGACCACGGCATTGAATCGTGGATCGGCGCGTCTTGATAATGGTGTCGTTGCGCGGCTTGGCAGCACTGTCGCTCTTCATGGCGTCCAGTCCGGACTCCTGCAAGGACAAGTGAACATCTTCAGGGGCCAGCGTCTCGTTTTCTGTCATCGCATATAAGTGGTCTATGAGTGCCTTGGCACTGTCTGCAGCGGCAGCGTCGCCAGCAACGGAGAACTGGTCTCCGCGATTACTGATCTGGACGGCAAGGCGTTGCTCGATTTGTTTGAGGTGTACGTCGAACTGTCCACACAACCGAGCAAGGCGCTGATTGTCCGGGGGACCGACGCGGAATTCTAGTCTTGACATGCAGTTACAGCGGCGACGGGAACATCTGACATCAACTCACCTCGTAGTGAATTTGGAAGGGCACTGGTGATTCGTACGTCCGCGAACTGGCCGATCAAGGATTGACTGCCCGCAAAATTAACCACTCGATTGTTCTCCGTACGTCCGCTGATCTCGTTGGGATCCTTGCGCGCAGGTCGATCCACGAGTACCCGCTGGACAGATCCTACCATCGACTCACTGATAGCAGCGGCCTGCCGAGTGATCAACGCCTGCAATCGTGCAAGCCTCTCCTTCTTGACCGGCATGGGAGTCTCATCGGGCAGTGACGCTGCCGGTGTACCGGGGCGTGCGCTGTAGATAAAGCTGTAAGAATGATCGAATCCCATGATTTCAATCAGCTTCATGGTGTCTTCGAAATCCTGATCTGTCTCACCGGGAAAGCCTACGATGAAGTCCGAAGAGAGCGTCAGATCCGGGCGCGCCAGCATCAGCTTCCGCATCTTGGATTTGTACTCTATCGCTGTGTGCCCCCGCTTCATGGCAGCCAGAATTCTGTCTGAACCGCTTTGCACGGGCAGATGCAGAAAGCTGACAAGCTCCGGTACAGTGGCGTAAGCCTCTATAAGAGAATCACTGAATTCCACCGGATGCGAGGTGGTGAAGCGAATACGCTCAACACCCTCGATAGCGGCCACATACCGAATCAGCAGAGCCAGATCGGCCGTGCCGCCTTCGTGCATATCGCCGCAATAAGAATTGACATTCTGGCCTAGCAGATGGATTTCTCTAACGCCCTGTTCTGCCAGGGACATGACTTCTGCCAGCACGTCATCCAGCGGGCGACTGAGCTCCTCACCCCGGGTGTACGGCACGACACAGAAACTGCAGTACTTGCTGCACCCTTCGATGATAGACACGTATGCCGATGGGCCTTCGGCCTTGGGCTCTGGGAGCCGGTCAAATTTTTCGATCTCGGGAAAGCTGATATCAACAACAGCATTGCCAGAACCCTGACTCTGTTTGAGCAGATCGGGAAGCCGGTGAAGAGTCTGTGGGCCAAACACCACGTCAACGTAGGGTGCGCGCGCATGAATCGCATCGCCTTCCTGGCTGGCCACGCAACCGCCCACGCCGATTATCACACCCTCTCGAGCCTCCTTCAGTGGGCGCCAGCGACCCAACTGTGAAAACACCTTCTCTTGCGCCTTCTCACGGATGGAGCACGTGTTGAGCAGCAGAATATCAGCCTCAGCCGGATCGGATGTTGCTTCTACCGGTCCGTCTTCTGCCAATACGTCTAGCATCTTGGCGGAGTCGTATTCGTTCATCTGACAGCCGTGTGTCTTGATGAAAACCTTTCGTGTCATGAAGTAGATGCGGGGTAAGCAAAGCGCCAGTATACGCCGGTGAGCTTGCAGTGGTCAGCGTCAGCTTGGCAAGAATATGTTTATCCGGTCATATGTGGCCCCTCAACAGGCTGTTAGTGGCCGGAAGTGTTTTAAATACGTGCACTGACAGGCAACATCTAACTATAAAAGTATTATTAAACTCAATTAACGGCATATTCCCTGCAAACTTACCGTTATAAAATAATTAAAACTTTTATAGCCACCCTCGTGCCATCTGCACCGAAAAACCGACAGTCAGTAGCGACGCTAAACGCCTTGCGGCGCGCGGCTGTGCAGTTGCGGATAGACGGAAATACGCTGGCTCAGACACAGGACAGCACCGGGCTCAGTGCACCCACGATCATCGCGGCCGCCAAGGCCTACAAAAACGGTGGCTGGGATGCGGTGGATGTGGGCCCCAGAGGCAGACCCCGAGTAGTCAGCGCCTCGCCCCGGAGCGGCGATTTACAATCGGCGCTGATAGCTGCGGCCACGCTCAGAGACTCAGCATCCGGCGACGACAACCTGCTGTGGAGCAGTGAACGTGCGCTGGAATGGATAAACCGGCAAGCCGTCAGTGTGAGTCGTTCAACCACGCTTACCTGGCTTAACAAGTGGAAACTGCAACCCGAGAGCCGTTACCGACGCCTGCGCGAGCGCGCTGCTGATAACAGCCGCGTACCCGACTGGAAGGCGCCACATGAAAAATTTTCACGTCGTGCCCGACGTCAGGGCAATCCGGTGTTCTGGGTCACGAGCCGCGCCATTGACAACGGCCTGCATCAGCTATTCGCGCACGACCTGCGTGGCCATGCCTTCTGGTGCCTGACGCGCGGCGTACCCAACGCCTCACACTATCTGCGATTTTTCCGCGCGCTGGAAAAACGCCATAGCACCGGAATCGCGCTGGTGCTACCCGGCGCCCATCTGTCGCGAGACCCGTCTTTGTCTCACTGGCTGACTGAAAGCCTGAGCGAAACACTCATCGTTAGCGATCCTGCTGATATCCCTATTTCTTCTGCATCTTCACGGCCCATCAAACCCATGACTACCCATAGTAATGCAGCTGCGCCACCTCGCCCAGCCTCACCTGCCAGCTTGCAAACGCTGACCCACCTGCAACGTCTGGAAGCCGAAAGCATCCAGATCATGCGCGAAGTTGCCGCGGAAGCGGATAATCCAGTCATGCTCTACTCCGTAGGCAAAGACAGCGCGGTGATGCTGCACTTGGCCAGAAAAGCATTCTTTCCCGCCGTACCGCCCTTCCCGCTTCTGCACGTAGACACGGGCTGGAAATTCAAGGCGATGTACGAATTCCGGGATTCCATCGTTAAGGCTTACGGCATGGAACTGCTCACGCACAAGAACCCAGAAGGCGTTGCTCAGAAGGTCAATCCGTTTACGCACGGCTCTTCGCTGCATACTGACATCATGAAAACTCAGGGCTTGAAACAGGCCTTGGACATGCACAAGTTTGACATCGCCTTTGGCGGTGCTCGTCGTGATGAAGAAAAATCACGCGCCAAAGAACGCGTTTTTTCATTCAGAAGTGCGCAGCATAGATGGGATGCAAAAAACCAGCGTCCAGAGCTGTGGCAGCTGTATAACGCACGCAAACAGCGTGATGAGTCCATTCGCGTGTTCCCGATCTCAAACTGGACTGAGCTGGATATCTGGCAGTACATCTACCGTGAACAGATCCCGATCGTGCCCCTGTATCTTGCGGCAGAACGTCCTGTTGTGATGCGCGATGGCTCATTGATCATGGTCGATGATGATCGTATGCCCATGAAAGAGGGCGAGGTACCCGAGATGCGCAGCGTGCGTTTTCGAACACTGGGATGCTACCCACTGACAGGTGCAGTGGAGTCCACAGCGAACACGCTGGAAGGCATCATTCAAGAGATGCTCTTGACACGAACATCTGAACGTCAAGGCCGCATGATTGATCATGATTCAGCTGCGTCGATGGAAAAGAAAAAGCAAGAGGGATACTTCTGATGCAAACCGAAACTGACGACCTCATTGCCAACGACATCAGTGCCTACCTGCAACGCCATGAGCACAAAAGCCTGCTGCGTTTCATTACCTGCGGCAGCGTGGATGACGGCAAAAGCACACTGATTGGACGATTGCTGTACGAATCCAAAACTTTGTTTGAAGATCAGCTGGAAACGGTTACCCAGGACTCCAGGAAATGGGGAACACAAGGCAAGAACATCGACTTTGCGTTACTGGTTGATGGCCTTGCAGCTGAACGAGAGCAAGGCATCACGATTGATGTTGCGTATCGATTTTTCTCAACCGATAGCCGCAAGTTTATCGTGGCTGACACACCAGGACATGAGCAATACACACGTAACATGGTCACCGGTGCATCCACGGCGGACGTAGCCGTTATTCTGTGCGATGCGCGTCATGGCCTGCTGACACAGACTCGCCGCCATAGCTACCTCGCCTCCATACTGGGTATTCGGCACGTTGTGCTAGCTGTCAACAAGATGGATCTGATGGGATATGACGAGGGCGTGTTCGACAAGATCTGTGACGAATACGCACCGTTCGCAAAGTCTTTGGGAATAGAGAACGTCACCGCCATTCCCATGTCTGCACTGGATGGGGACAACATCACCGAACCCAGCAACAACATGCCCTGGTTTCATGGCACGACCCTGCTTTCCTGGCTCGAAACGGTCAAGATCGATCACGAACGCCGACAGCAAGAGCCTTTCCGTTTGCCCGTGCAATGGGTTAATCGCCCATCACTGGACTTCCGCGGTTATGCAGGCACCGTCGTAGGCGGCACCGTCACTGTAGGCGATGCTATTCGTATCCAGCCGTCGGGGCGGACCAGCCATATTGCCCGAATCGTGACCATGGACAGCGATCTCGATTCGGCAGTGACCGGCCAGTCAGTCACGCTGACATTGACCGACGAAGTTGATGCCTCACGCGGTGATGTCATCTCGGCAGGGGATGCTCCGGCAAGTGTTGCAGATCAGTTCGAAACTACGATTGTCTGGATGCACGATGAGCCGTTGTTATCAGGCAGACCCTACTTGCTCAAGATGGGCACCAAGACCGTCAACGCCACGGTCACCACTATCAAGCATCAGGTCAATGTCAATACGCTGGAAGAAAGTGCTGCGACCCAACTGGAACTTAATGCTATCGGCATCTGTAACATCAGCACCGATCAGCTCATGGCTTTCGATCCGTACCAGAACAATCGCGACATGGGTGGGTTCATCCTGATTGATCGGATGACGAACGCAACGGTCGGTGCTGGCATGTTGCACTTCTCGCTTCGCCGCGCAGACAACATTCACTTACAGGCGGTGGATGTCGACAAGAGCGTTCGCGCAAACCTCAAGAATCAGAAACCTGCCGTGGTGTGGTTTACCGGCCTTTCCGGTGCCGGCAAATCCACGGTTGCCAACCTGGTTGAAAAACAACTGGCTGGCAAAGGTCACCACACCTATCTACTCGACGGTGACAATGTGCGCCATGGCCTGAATCGAGATCTTGGCTTTACTGATGCCGATCGTGTTGAAAATGTCCGTCGCATTGGTGAGGTTGCCGGATTGATGGTGGACTCAGGCCTGATCGTTCTCACAGCGTTTATCTCGCCGTTCCGTTCAGAGCGCGCGTTGGCCAGATCACTCGTCGGTGAGGGCGAGTTCATCGAAGTGTATGTAGATACGCCATTAAGCATTGCAGAGGATCGTGACCCAAAAGGTCTGTACAAAAAAGCGCGTCGTGGGGAGCTTGCCAATTTCACGGGCATTGACTCGCCGTATGAACCGCCTGAGCAACCTGAAATATTGATCGACACCTCAGCGTTAAGTGCTGAACAGGCTGCAGAGCGCGTTATTGCAGAACTTCGCAAGCGGGGTGTGCTAACAGCACCTGATAGCTAGCGCCACCAAGCGATCACCGGCACCGCGTCGTGTCTTTAAGCCAGTTGTTTACTGGTGCGAAGACACAACGCGTACTGAGATCTGTCTACTGTTTACGTGCACTATCATTTGCAGCGGAATAGCAACTTAAATAACGCTTCCACCAGCCAGACTCCACACGAGCCTGGTAGGGAAAGTGTTTTGTGTATCGGGTCTTATTCTAAATGACCTATTCGCTCCTCAAACCCTATTCCGATCTTCTTATGACTCCATTGTTGCAACAAATCAGATGCAGCAAATCAAAGAACGCCGAATAGCACTTGGCGTTCGCCAACACGACATGCTGCGCACAGGAATGTCACGTCAGTAATCCAGCGTATCGAGCCTAGAGACAACCCCACCCTGGCCACGCTTACCCATCTGGCAGCAAAGCTTCACTGCGAGTCAAGGTTGACACTATTAAGTTGTATTGACGATCTGGACACTGTGCTCAATCCGTGATGCAGGCGCAGTTCATGTCGCGTCAGCCGATGACAGTTCACCTTCACAGACTTAACCGCAATTACTCAACACCCATTTTTGACACTGTCATACGTGTTTGCGTCGCCACCGCTTGCTTATCTCTTTCAAGGAGTCTTGACGCGATACACATTAGTGCTATTTTCATCCGCTGACATTTTACAAAGCCGGAAACATGCGACGCCTTATCATCGACACCGATACAGCTTCTGACGACGCTGTTGCAATCATGATGGCCATCGCGGCCAAAGACGTCTCTGTCGACGCACTTACCATCGTGGCTGGTAACGTCTCGTTACGCCAAGCCAGCACTAACGCGCGCTTTACACTTGAAATGTGCAGAGCTGATGTGCCAGTTTATGAAGGGTGTGATCGCCCATGGCTACAAGAACCTAGCACTGCGCACTGGTACCATGGTAACGATGGCATGGGCGATATGAATTATTCACCGCCGGTCAAAGGTGTTGAAAAAGATCACGCCGTTGCTGCACTCATCAAGCGATTCTGCGATGCGCCAGGCGAAATCGATCTCGTCACGCTCGGGCCTCTGACGAACATTGCTACCGCGCTGTCCATGGAACCAGATCTGGCGCAGTGGGTTAATCATTGCTATGTCATGGGCGGTTCTGCAGCCACACTGGGCAACGTCACACCGGCGGCCGAATATAATATCTGGTGTGACCCGGATGCCGCGAAGCGAGTCTTTCAGTCAGGCATGTCCATCACGATGCTAGGGTGGGAGCTCAGCTGCGATGAGGCCGCGCTGGACCAGGCTGAACAGCGAATCATCACCTCACTGGACACCCGCTGCGCACAAATAGCCATGGACTGTAATCGCTCAGCCCTGGATGCCTCACGAGACCTGCAGGGCCAAACCGGCATGGCACTGGCCGACCCGGTAGCAATGGCAGTTGCGCTGTATCCACAGGTAGCCTCTAAAACGTGTCGCTGTTTTGTGGATGTTGAGACCACTAGCGAACTGACCCGTGGCATGACGGTGGTAGATAAAAATAATGTCCTTGATGCTCAGGCCAATGCGACGGTGTGCCTTGAAATCAACGCATCAGTCTGGAAGCAAAAACTGCTGGCCAGCCTGAGCGCTCTTCCCTGAAGCGCCCGGGCTGCACAGCCTGGCATCACGCTACGTGACGCTGAGCCGGACCTGCACGTTCGATGTTTTGCCGTCCGTACCGCACAGACTCCTCGATAGTGCCTCGGGTGACACCCAACTCGGCCAGTTCTCGGTCTGAATATGAGCTGAGCTCATTAATCGCTTTCTTGATCTCGGCACTGTCGCGTGCCCCGCCAACAGCCTGTAGCGTACCTGGGACTTGCTTCACTACGTGCATGGCGGCAGCGCTTGGCGATGGCTTTCGTACACTGTTCAGAGCTACGTCAGCTTCGCTATCCTGCTTCCAGGGCCAGGCTGAAATTCCCTCTATCAACAGGTAGCGAGAAATACCAAAATCATCCAGCTGACGATCAGTCATCTTCATGAGCTCCTGATGCGCGGCTCGCTGACCACGGCGTTGCATGGCGTTGATGAAATTCTCTTTAAGGCTCGTAAAAATAGTCATTCGTTGTCGGTTCCGTCAGGTTCATTGTGATGCTATCGAATTCATCAATAGCGCTTTGATGCACCCATTATGTCGACCAACGGAACAAATTAAACTCCCCTAATGTGGAATTATAATTGATACTTTTAGTCATCAATCAAGCCATATGTTAGTTATTACACCCTTAAAATGACATAATGGGTCACAGAACTAGCACCATGATGCCGGATGACAAGAGTTTGAGGCAAATGATGAACAGGGCTATCTGTACACCCAGGAAGAACCACTTTTCCGTAAGATGCTGCACCAGAACTCGACCGACGAAAGTCCCTACAGCCGCTATCGGGACCAACACAAGAGACAGTTTTAATGTGGCCGCAGAGTAAGGGTGTAACGAGGCGTACGGTATTATCTTGGCTAGATTAACCACCGCAAAAAGTAGGGTCGTCGTGCCAGCGAATACTAGCTTGGGCAACTTCTGTGGCAACACGTAAATCTGATAGGGGGGCGAACCGGCATGCGATACGAAGCTTGTGAAGCCAGACAGTATGCCCCACCCCATTCCCTTGATCAGTGATGGCTGGCTCGCCATCATTCCCGCAGAATTGCTGATCCAGCGGTGCAGGCAAAACCCTACCCCTAGTAGTCCTATAAGTAGCGACACCATTTGGTCGGACACAAATGATGCGGTGCTCCACCCTGCTATCACTCCCAGAACACCAGCGGGAATCAGAACCTTCAGATTTTTGCTGCTGAAATCGCGCCGATAGAGCCATACCCCGACTACATCCGACAGAATATAAATTGGCAACAGCAGAACTGCGGCTGCTATCGGTGAAATGACCAACGCCAACAACGGGACGCTGATCATGCCAATCCCCGGTAATCCGCCCTTTGACAGTCCAACAAATAATGATGCCAGGCACAGCAGCCACATCAACGGGCCACCGGACGCCAGAGAATCAATAGTTGGCATCACTCGATCACTCTCACACTGTGTGGCTGACTGGATTTACGAAAAGTCTTAAGAGGCTGAGGACCCAACTTGTTGCCTACCGCTGTACAAGACAGCAGAGGGCTACTTTTCTCGCTCTCCGGAGTCGTACCATGTTTTGCACAAACGCTTAGAAAATACAGCACCAGGAATAAGAACAAGCATGGCCTGACGAGCGAGTTGCATGGGGCTATACCAATCCAATTTTCTAACGGAGGTCACTACCGGATCGATATTCACGATCTCAAAACTCATGTTATTACGTCTCCCCCACTTCTTGAGTTGACGTGACAGAAAAATCTCTTCTCCGGCATAGACTCTGTCGCTGAATCCACCCACGGCGTCGAAAGCATCACGCCGGCAAAAAACGAAACACCCCGCCGCCAGCTTACCGGTTCGTGCAACACCGTTCCAGAACCTGATTCCTCTCATGGCTGATGATGGCACGGGCCTGTCAGGAGCAATCTCGGACCCACCGCCCACCACGTTACCTGAGTGAATTCTACCGAGCACATGTTCCAATAGCCTTGCGCTACACGTCGTGTCTGCATCGAGAAATATCAACGCTTGGCCGGACGCAGATTCTGCACCGCGGTTGCGTGCCCGGGCTATCTGATTGACGGGCTCGAACACCACAGTTACACCGCAGCGCCTGGCGATCTCTGCTGTGTTGTCAGTAGAGTTGTTATCCACCACGATGAGCTCACCGGTATGCGCCCCCCGCTGCTCGATCTGTCGAATAGCAGCGGAAACCGAGACCAGCGTATGCTCTATGAAGGATGCCTCGTTCCAGGCAGGAATAATCAGTGAAAAATGCATTCAGACCGGTGTTTTAAAGAACTTGACTGCTTCTACGCGGAAAAGGCTTGTCCGGCCGTAGTGTGTCGAGTTTCCTGCTTCACAATGGCGGCTACGGTGGTCTCCAGATCCAAGTGCCCCACGACATTGCCAGTGGCATCGACCACATTGACTACCCGCTGTTGTGCATCGGACATAACGCGAGCTGCATCCTGCAGGTTCTCGGTTCGGCCAACCTCAACATTAGCTTGTGGATGCGCACCCGAGAGCATGACGCTTTCAGTCCTGATTACCCGCGCGCGATTGACATCCTTGACGAAGTTCTGAATGTACTCATCAGCTGGCTCCATAACGATACTCTGGCCAGTGCCCTCCTGAATGACTTCACCGTCTCGCAAAATAGCGATTCTGTCGCCCAGCCTTAAAGCCTCATCCACATCGTGTGTGATGAACACAATAGTTTTGTGTAGTTCCTTCTGAAGATCCAGCAAGACCGATTGCATATCCATGCGTATCAACGGATCCAGCGCTGAAAACGCTTCGTCCATCAGTAACAACGGCGCATCGTTAGTTAACGCACGAGCCAGCCCTACTCGCTGCTGCATACCACCAGACAGCTCATTGGGGTAATTATCCTCAAAACCGGACAAGCCAACACGATCGATCCAGCGTCGCGCTTCCGTATCCTGCTTCTCACGCGGCACGCCCTGCACTTCGAGGCCGTAGCCAACGTTATCTATGACTGTTCTGTGTGGCAGCAGGGCAAATTTCTGGAATACCATCGCTGTCTGATGCCGACGAAAGTTACGCAAGGCACCTTTGCGCATCTTGCAGACATCTTCGCCACCCACCACCACTTCACCCACCGTGGGGTCGATCAATCGATTGATGTGGCGAATCAGAGTTGATTTGCCCGAACCAGACAGACCCATCACCACCTGTATCGAACCTGCTGGCATAGACAGGTTGATATCCTTCAGGCCCAGCACATGCCCATGTTTTTCCTGCAGCTCCTGCTTCGTCATGCCCTCTTTGACAGCGGCCATAAAATGGTTGGGCCGGCGCCCGAAAATTTTATAAAGTCCGTTTATCTCAACCGTTGAGTTCTGTTCGCCGGCGCCAGGATTATCATTTGCCATGAACAGTCTCCGAGTGAGATTGCAGGCGTTTGCCGTAAGCCTGACTGACGCGGTCAAATATGATGGCTACACCCACAATAGCCAGCCCGTTGAACATGCCGAGCGTAAAATACTGATTGGCTATAGCCTGCAGTACAGGTTGCCCCAGACCCTTGACACCGATCATTGATGCTATAACAACAAGGGCCAGAGCCATCATGATTGTTTGATTGATGCCGGCCATGATGGTGGGCATGGCCAGTGGTATCTGAACGTTTTTCAAACGTTGCCACGGCGAAGATCCAAATGCATCAGCCGCTTCAAGCACCTCCTTGTCTACCATGCGGATTCCAAGGTTGGTCAGTCGGATAATGGGCGGTATGGCGTAGATCACAACTGCTAACAGTCCGGGTACCTTGCCTATTCCCAGTAGCATGACAACGGGGATCAGGTAGACAAAGCCCGGCATCGTCTGCATGACATCAAGCACCGGTGTCACCAGCGATTGCAGCTTGTCTGATTTAGACATGGCGATGCCTATCGGCAAGCCAAGCACAATGGACACAAACGTGGACACCAGCATGATGGAGATCGTACGCATGGTGTTGTCCCACATATCGAAATACCCGATCAACACCATGGTGACTAGCGTCATTGAAGTGATTTTCCAACTCCGGGATGCAAACCAGGCGATCAGCACGATGCCACCAAGAATGATGGGCCATGGTGTGTTGAGCAGGAATTTTTCAGACCAGATCAGCATCTGCTTGATAGGCTCGAAAATAGCTTCGACAGTATCACCGTGCTCTCGCGTCCAGGCACGAAAGCCACCGTCGATCGCTTTTTTAAGCTCCCGCAATGCTGTCTTGTCCATTGCAGGAAATTCAGTCAACCATTCCACAGCTCATTTCTCCCGGATTAAAAAGAGAAAGGCGACCAAGGCCGCCTTTCTTTCCTACTGACTTTTCACAACAATGCCATTTAAAGAGCAGTCTTGACCTTCGCCATGGCATCTTCAGATACCCAGGCACCCCAGACATCCTCGTAGTTCTCAAGGAAATGCAGAGCAGCTTCTTCGCCGGTTGCCTGATTGTCAGACATCCATGCCAGCAACGTATTTACCGTTGTGTTTTCCCAACTACGAGTAGAGATGTAGTCCATCGCGACGCCGGCCTTCTCTGCAAAATCGTCTGTAACAACACTGAACACTTCACTCTTCGCCCAACCGTTGACCTGCGGATCGGCGCAGTCTAGTACGGCTGTGCAAGAATCCCACTGCTCCTTGTCATGCTCACCCATGTCCAGCTTGACCATTTCGTAGCGACCCAGAATTGCGGTAGGTGCCCAGTAGTATCCCAACCAGCCTTCTTCACGCTCATAGGCTTTAGCAATCGAGCCGTCAAGTCCTGCCGATGAGCCGGTATCGACCAACTCAAAACCCTTCTCTTCACCGCCATACGCCTTGAACAGATTGCCGGTTGTTATCTGACAGTTCCAACCTGATGGGCAGTTATGCACGGCGCCAAGCGAATCATCTTCTGGTGCCGGGAACAGATCGGGCCGAGCCAATGCATCGGCAGGCGTCTTGATATCAGGATTGGCATCTGCCACGTACTTGGGAATCCACCAGCCCTCCTCGCCACCGTCAGACAACACTTCCGCCGCGATGATCATCTCGCCTTCTGCAACTGCCGCGTCAAGCGGCTCGCGAACCGCGTTGACCCATAACTCAGGCGCAAGATCGGGCTCGCCTTTCTCATTCATGGACGTAAAAGTAGGCATGGTATCGCCAGAGATAAGCTCAGCGTTGCAGCCGTAGCCTTCGCTCAATATCATCTTGTCAATTTCAGCAATTAGCTCAGCAGACGCCCAGTTCATACTCGCAATCGTTATGTCGCCACACTCTTCCGCGGCAACGGCATTCTGGCCTGCCATAAGACCGGCCACTGCAACCGCACTAGCCAGATATCTTTTCTTCAACATAGTCTTCCTCAAAGGTTACTTTTGATTTGCACTGTCGTAATAGTACTTGCGTAGTCACAAGTGCATTGAGTGCAGGGACTAAAACGACGGATAAGTGTCGCGTCCAGAACATAACCATACCAGACTGCGCCATTCAGTCCAAACAAATGGCAAAGTTTGAAGGTTCTTCTTTGATCACTACAACAGCGACAGCGTGACGCAACTCACGCTTGACCACAGTCGAGAGCGATGGCAGGGTGAGTTGATCGCAATCATCGTGAACAAATGTAAAACACGACGGAGCGCTTTGTTCAGGACATAAAAAAGCCGCTACACACCCACGCTATACAAGACAGGTGTGCAGCGGCTGAGAGAGTCACAGCGCGATCTTCTTGCGCCGCAAGCTCGGTAGACGCTAGTAGCGGTAATGATCTGGCTTGTAAGGGCCACTGGTGTCCATTCCCAGATAGTCACTCTGCTCGTTAGTCAGTGACGTTAATTTTGCACCGATTTTCTGAAGATGCAAACGAGCCACTTTCTCATCAAGCTCTTTGGGCAGTACATGGACGTCAACGCTGTAGTTCTCGCTTCTTTCCCACAATTCGATCTGAGCCAGTACCTGATTGGTAAAAGACGCTGACATGACAAAGCTTGGGTGACCGGTACCACAACCCAGATTCACCAGACGGCCTTCAGCCAGCAAAGTAATACGCTTGCCGTCGGGGAAGATAACCTGATCAACCTGTGGCTTGATGTTCTCCCAGGTGTACTGACGTAGTCCTGCTACATCTATCTCATTGTCGAAGTGGCCAATGTTGCAGACGATAGCTTCGTTTTTCATCTTTTTCATGTGATCGTGGGTTACCACGTTCACGTTGCCACTGGCAGTAACAACAATGTCTACCTGATCAGCGATATCGTCCATGACAACAACGCGATAACCTTCCATCGCAGCTTGTAAAGCGCAGATAGGATCAACTTCCGTCACCCATACTGTTGCACCCATTCCACGGAAAGCCTGAGCACAGCCCTTGCCCACGTCACCATATCCCAGTACCACGGCAACCTTGCCAGCAATCATGACATCGGTAGCGCGCTTGATGCCATCAAGCAGTGATTCGCGGCAACCGTACAGGTTATCAAACTTGGATTTGGTCACTGAATCGTTGACGTTGATCGCAGGTACTTTCAGCGTACCCTTCTTGGCCATCTCAACCAGACGATGCACACCCGTAGTAGTCTCTTCGGACAGACCCTTGACGCCTTCCATCAGCTCCGGGTAGTCGTTGTGCATCATGGTAGTCAGGTCGCCGCCATCATCCAGAATCAGATTAGGCACCCAACCGTCAGGGCCTTTGATGGTCTGATGGATACACCAGTCCGCTTCTTCCTCTGTTTCGCCTTTCCAGGCGAAAACCGGCGTTCCACCCGCCGCAATCGCCGCTGCTGCGTGGTCCTGCGTAGAGAAGATGTTGCACGACGACCATCGAACTTCAGCGCCTAACGCATTCAGTGTCTCGATCAGTACGGCAGTCTGGATGGTCATGTGCAGACACCCGGCAATACGTGCACCTTTGAGCGGGTGCTTGCCTGCGTACTCTTCACGCAGTGCCATCAATCCCGGCATCTCATGTTCAGCCATGGCAATTTCCTTGCGGCCGAAGTCCGCAAGGTTGATATCAGCGACTTTATAGTCACCACTCATGTCTTTCGCAGAAGCGTTCATTAATCAGTATTCCTTTAATGTTTGTTGGCTTGAATCAGTATTTTCTCAGGAGAGTCCGGCCGCTTGACGCAAGGCGTCTGCACGGTCAGTCTTTTCCCAAGTGAAGTCCGGATGCTCTCGGCCAAAATGGCCATAAGCAGCGGTCTGTTGATAGATTGGGCGGATAAGATCCAGCATAGTGACAATGCCATAGGGACGCAGATCAAATACGTCGCGAACCAGTTCTTCGATGCGTCGGTCATCGACCTTGCCAGTGCCAAAGGTGTCGATGCTGATGGAGGTTGGCTCTGCAACACCAATAGCATATGAGACCTGGATTTCGCACTTGTCCGCAAGCTTGGCCGCTACAATATTCTTCGCAACATAGCGTCCAGCATAAGCTGCTGAGCGGTCTACCTTGGACGGGTCCTTACCGGAGAAAGCACCGCCACCGTGACGCGCCATTCCGCCGTAGGTATCAACAATGATCTTGCGCCCCGTCAATCCGCAATCACCTACAGGACCACCGATTTCAAAGTAGCCGGTGGGGTTGATGTGTATCTTCTCTTGCGGGCACCCTGCAAGCCAGTCGGCAGGCAATACCGGCTTGAGGATATGTTCCATAACGGCTTCGCGAATGTCACTCAGGCTAATACCCGGATCATGCTGGGTGGACAGTACGAGTCCATCAATGCCAACAGGCTTGCCATTCTGATAACGAAGAGTGACCTGACTTTTAGCGTCTGGGCGCAACCAGCTAAGTGTACCGTCGCGGCGTACTCTGGATTGTTGCTCAACCAGTCTGTGCGAATACGTTATGGGCGCTGGCATCAGCACCTCGGTCTCGTTATTCGCGTAGCCAAACATCAAACCCTGATCGCCAGCACCCTGCTCCTCCGGAGCTGCTCGATCCACGCCTTGTGCAATGTGAGGGGACTGTTTGCCGATACCGTTCAGGACTGCACAGGTATCACCGTCGAAGCCGACGGCTGAACGGTCGTAGCCGATCTCTCGGACCGTCTTGCGCACCAGTGCTTCCAGGTCGACATAAGCTGTCGTGGTGATTTCTCCGGCGATGATAACCAGACCTGTCTTGACCATGGTCTCGCAGGCCACCCGCGCACCTTTGTCTTCAGCTAGGATTGCATCCAGCACTGCATCGGAGATCTGATCGGCCATTTTGTCCGGATGACCCTCGGACACCGATTCAGAGGTAAAAATATAGTCTTGTGCCATTACACGTTTCTCGTTGGGGTTATTCGCTATTGTACCTATAAACACATAAGGATTCGTTTATATCACTGTTTCCTAGCCGGCACGAGCTGTTCTGACCGCGCAATTTGCCCCAAGTAACGCGACTCTGACCCGTATAATGATGCTTTCCGACCTGATATCACCAGAATCAATGACTCTGCTCGACCACTTTAGAAACTTGAAGTCGTGCACATTTTCAGTAGTGACTTGGATCTGCCAGCACTCCGCAAACATTGCGCCAACCGGCTCTTCTACTACCGTCGCGTTACCCGCCTTATGCCGATAAGGCTGCACCCAGATGATTCTCAATGGCACTTCCTCCGGGCAACTGTCGTGCTGGGCATGCTGATGATGGGACTGTCGGGCTGCAAGCGTACCCCCGAGACTACTCAGGTGTCCGAGCGGCCCCAATCCATCGACCAGTCAAGCATGGCTGTTACCCAGCCCCGCCCCAGCAGGTTCGGACTTAGAGCTCGAGTGGCCTACGCAGACATTGAAGCCATAGCAGCCAGTGAACTGCCCGACTCTTATACGATGGTTGACTCTCGACGTTTGTGTAAACGTGTCATCGGTATCAAGGCATGCGGTACCGCCAACTGGGATCTGACCGTCACTCGCCGCGGCACTCCACAGATAAGCGGTAACAACCAGCTCGTCTCGATCAGTACGCCGTTAGCGTTTGACGGAGTGGTGGGTATGGACGGCAAAGTGGCAAAAGCCCTTGGCCTGGCAGTCCTTGAGGTTCAGGGTTCTGTGGTCACTCACGTCACTCTGGGGTTGACCTTGCAGGACAACTGGTGCCCTACTCTTAAAGCCACCATCAACTACGACTGGATTGAAAAGCCCACCGTCATGTGGCGCAACACGATGGATTTTAATCTGGAGAATATCGTTAACGATGCTCTGGATAAACAACTCGCCACCCTGGAACCTCGGTTAAATCGCGCCATCGACTGTGAAGAGTTTCGTAGCCAGCTTGCCAAATACTGGCGCAGTTATACATTTGCGCTAGATATACCCGCGGCAGATGATGCGGAAAATGCACAACAAGTGCATCTGAACATCGTGCCGAAAGAATTCGCGTTCTCAGGCATACGAACAGAATCGAACAAGCTCGGTGTCAGCTTCACTCTTGACGCCACGACCGTTGTTGCCAGCGCGCCGCTACTCGAAGAAGCGATACCGCTGCCGGCTCTCAAAAAAGTAGGATTTCAGGATAGCAAGACCCTCTTTGATATCCTGTTGCGCGCAGATTACACGCAGTTGCAAGCCGCCATACAGCCAAGAGTGACAGGCAGATCCTTCTCATCCGACTCTCCTGCCGGTCACGTAACAGTCACCCTCACATCCATTGATTTTTCTGGCAATCCGGACGGCATCACCGTAGCTCTGGGCTTCACAGCAAAATTGCCTACAAACAGGCGAGATACCTCAGGTATCGTCTACCTTAACGCTACACCAGTTGTTGATACCGAGCTCGAGCAGTTGTCTTTAAGCAATGTCAGGCTGTCCAAGGTGCTCGATTCAACACTCTGGAACCTGATCAGTCTTGTTTTTGAAGGACAGATCATCTCTGCGATCGAACGTAACGCCGTCTTCGATCTGGCAGATCGCACACGACAACTGGAACAACGACTTATCGAGCAGCTGCATGACCCCGCACGAACGGGCGGTATCAATGTCGAAGTACAGAACCTGAATATCAAACTGCTTGACATCATTCCTGAGTACAAGGCATTGGCCGCCCGCGCCCGCGTAAGCGCCGAACTTGATCTCGACATTCCGCTCACGGTCATTCAGAAACCGTTGCAGTAACCTTTTAATACTATGTAATCGGCAGACGAGGAAATTTGCGTGGCAAAGTCACTACAGGAACAATTACGCCAGGCTGGCATAGCGAGCCAGAAACAAGTAGTTAAAGCGCGCAAGGCGCAAAACACGAAAGAGAAGATGCAGCGCAAAGGCGTTGCGGTGGAAGATGAAACAGCAAATTTGATCAAGCAACACGATGCCGAAAAGCTGGAGCGCGACCGCATTCTTAACGAAGAGAAACATCGAGCCTCTGAACTGCGCGCCATTCAGGCTCAGATTCAGCAGCTGATTGAAATGAATACTGTCGAAGAACGCGGGGATGTCGACTTCCGATTTGATACAAACGGTGTCATTAGAAGCCTAATGGTGACTGAAGAATTGCGTCGTGCACTAGTCAGAGGATCACTGGCTATAGTGGGTAAAGACACAACCCTGTCTGTCGTGCCCGCCAAGGTAGCCAACAAGATTAGTGAACGTGATGAATCGTGGGTGTTGTTGATGAATACCTCAACCGAGTCGGCGACAGAAGTCGACGATGAATATGCTGGTTATGAAGTACCCGACGACCTGATGTGGTGAGCTCGGTGTGACGTGACGTGCTAAGGGTTACTCAATCAGCGGACCACCAGTGCAGCGGACCACCAGTGGCTGACTGTTCACGAGTAAACCGCTCTTCCAAATTCTTCAAAGCGGTACCCAGCACACGCAAACGCAAGACTGGGTATCGCTTAGAACTTGGCTAGCCAATAATAGCCGCGCTCGACCGATCAGCGAACGTAAGCCGGTAGCTCAATGACGTAAGCATCTACAGAACCAGAGTCGTACCAGTCGGAGCCGAAGATGATACGCGTTCCCGTGGGGCTGATTGTTGCGTGGGGTTCACCAAAATACGCAGCGTACCCACCACGTGTGGCTTCTTTACCGTATGAGCGGTGGTGCGCGAGACGGCAGACCACTTCATTATCGGGGTCTGTGTTGGCCAAATAAATTTCTGAGAACAGCGTGGTCGCCTTTCGTTTCTTAGTGAAGAAATCGAAAGAACCATAGCCAACGCTGGACATCGCTACCCAGCCGAGATTCTTGTACGCCTGCGCCGAGGCATGCGTTCCTGACGTGGTGTACGGGTAACCCTTTGCTTCGTTGATAACGCTCCGACATTCGTTGGTTTCCATGTTATGGATGACCAGATGCCCAACGCCCTGCCAGAGATCGTCGTTACAACTTCCAGGGGATGGGCTAAACACCACCTGGAAGACAGCGTCTTGTCCATCGTGAGTCTGGCCAATATTGGCATGTTCACCATAGTTGGCCATGTCCTGTTCGAGTAGCACCGTCTCCAGATCCAGATCAATCACCTTTCCCTGTTGCCAGAGTCGCTCACCGGATGGCCCTGGAACGGGAGCGGTCCACGGCTCCCAGCCTGCGTCTTCACTCAGCGGCACATGCACCACCTCATCTGTACTCAAACGGTACGAATACATGATGTACTCATCATCATCGTTCGGACTGCACCGAAACCCGAATAGATCATCATCCAGTGATTGCATCTGAACATCGTTACCACTCGTGGGTAAACCCCGCGGACCACAGATATCGCCAAATTCACGTATTGTCGTCGACTTACCCTCCCTGACGCTGTATTGCATGAATACTCCGTAGTCACGAGAATTCTTACTGACGTAGTAGAAGATGTCCGGATCAGTGTGGCTCCAGAAAACTTCCTCAAGGTCGGATGGCATGATGTCAAGTTTTCTGAACGGCTTGTAGGTCTTGCCGTCGTACAGCTCGTGACCAGAGTCCTTCCCTCCGCGATAGAGTAACAGCAACGATTCGTCCTCATTCCAGGCCTGCATTGAGCTATAGGCAGGCTTCATCACCTCCCCTTGGCGGGCCTGAGTGATACGAATTATCTTAGAGCCAAACGCCGGATCCCTGTAATAGCGCATGAAGGGTGGCTTTGCTACAGGATCCACTGTGACACGGTCCGTTCCTGTGAAGAGCCCTTCACACAGGTTATCGCTGTCAGCTGCATGTGCAGCACCGGATATAGCCGTGCACAGTAGTGTGGCAATGAGAGAAGGACGCATTGAAATTTCCAATAGTTGGTAGAGTCAGCTAGAAAATGATGATGTCGGAGACAGGTCTGCGAATTACAGGTCTATCTTGCACTTGAGGATTAACAGCACAGAGTGGCGGCTAAGTAACGCACGGTTGCCGACCGGCATACTCCTGCTGTCCACCCGCTCGTACGACGTCAGAAACCCCGGATAGTTTCTGCTGTAACTAACGTTAGTAGCGTCAATAATTGTAACCATTTCGAATATTGTATTTTTCTGCAGATTACGCAGCAATATCCACCCACTTCAGGGGCAAAACCTCCTGATAAAGGTAGTCAGTCACCTGCAGTGGCTACAGAATCTGTACGGAACAATGTCGTCTACAGGATTGTGCAAGTATCAATCCATCAGTACTACGCCGTGTGCTGCTCAACAACGGATCTGCACGAGCTGGGTCGATGTTTTTCTCGGGGACCGCTGTACCTTTCAACTGAGAACCAAACAGAGCTAGTCGCCGGATGCAACGCTTCTTGCAGTACTGCGCTGATGACGCTTCGTCGATGTCAAGGCTTCCAGTACCTATGCGATGAGCTGTACGCCATCAGTCCTTGGCAACAGGTGCCTCATCACAGTTGCCTCATCCATATGATGATGCCATCGTTTGGCAAGCGCACTTGAGTAATCAGCATACTGGGTCAGGAGGCCGTTGATAGCCGAGGCATCATGCTGTTCGATCATGTCCATGCTTACAAGCGATATGAAAAGATTTTAGATGCGGCGGAGGCCTGGCATAGAGCCGACAAAGATACCCTCTTACGATGTGCTGCATTTTGAACACAGCGATGATGTACCTGAGTCGCTACGCCGTGCTGTCGAGGAGAAAGGCTGGAGGAGTGCCAATAAGGAAGCTTTTCCCACGGTGCTGCAAATCGATCCGTACCTCACTGCTTCACAGGCTCACTTGCGTGACGTTGTATTCTTCGAAACCCTAGCAAGAGCGTTGGCCAAAGCCTTTGAATCACCAGAGCTCTGGCATCGCGCCTGGCAGGCCAGCGAACCTGTAGAGATGACACTATCGGTTGAATCACTTGACGGCACGCAGAAAGTTGTCCTTGGTCCCGAACTGTCGCAAGGGTTCGACTTGTATACTGACAGCGATAGCGCGTTGCTAAAAGCTTTCGACGATATGTATGGCGAAAAGGCGTCGGTCATTATCGACTTTGACCAACTAGATCGACTTGAGCGCAGCTTGATGTCGCGGGTTGCTGCCTGTCCTGAAGCGCTTGAGCTCGAAGATCCAATACTTGGATTAGGCATGCTCCTTGATCTTGCCAACCAACTGCTGGTGCCTGTGACCCAACTGGATGCCAGAGATCTCAAGAAGAGGCTGTTTGACGATATTCCGCGCACAGCGATGGTGGACGGAGACAGCGCAAAAACCCTTGTTTCATCATTGCAGTTGGCGTACCAGTGGATAATGACACACCATCCTCTGGAACACGGAGCAGGCTGCCTAGCTTTCCTTAATGACAGCGCCATCGAAAATCTCGAAACCAGGCTTGTCGACGCGCATCTTTTCGGGTGAAGAAAAACTCGAATGATCGCAGAATTCAAGGCAGACTTCGATACCACAACACCAGAGGGCTTTAACACGATGATGCGTACGGCCTTCGACGGTTACAGCGTTGCGCAGTCTCTTGTTCTAGAAGACTAGAAGATCTGCCTTATATGATGCCGCCCGGATGGAAACTCCCAAACCAGACGGCAACAGTCAAGCAGAAAATAAAGCGCAAGGCTAATCGCAAAGCGGCGCGCAAGGCACGCAAGAAAAACCGGTGAAGGTTGATACTGGCTGTAACGCAGTAAACTCACTAGGTTCTAAAACGGTTAGGGATACCTGAGACTGGTTTTTGCAAGTTTTTATCTTCCCTTGGCACATAAAACTAAGAAAAGAAGCATTAGATTTGGCAAAACTGTGTAAATTTGCAGCGCTTATCTACCTGATAAGTTTACGAATAGACGGAACAACACAAGTAACCTAACAATCGCTCGTCAGAGCCACACGAGCATCGGTGAGAAGAATCCGCGACCATGGTCGCGGCTCCAAGCCTCCCAGTGAGACAATATCAGGCCCATTGCAAACGGATTTTCGATTCAATTCATATCCGACCATACTCGGATCCCCGTCTGCTCCACTTGCGCAAGGCATGAGTGACACCTGCAGAACAAGCTCGACAAGTGCGTTCCAATTTCCTATTGCCAGTTCGGAATCACGCAGAAGCTTACAGAAATTTATTAGCGAGCTCGGTATCGCCTACGCTACAGCCAACACCAACTCCAGCAAACGCTAACTGGACAGTCACCGGAATTTGTCAGCGTAGATGGTGACATTCGTTGTGCTTAAGTGAATCAGTACTCGTGAAAATCACACTGCAAAGCGTTCTTCCCAGGACTCATGGCAACGTGATTCGTAGATTTCGCCAGGTATGAGGTTTATCAAGATGGCAAAAGATGACGCTAGTAATTCAACAGGCCACCAAATGCCACTGTTCGAATTTGACGACGACAACCTTAAAAGGCTTAAACACCATCCTGCGAATGGTAGCTCTGAAGAGTCCGACTTTGGCAAGTATATTATGTACGTTGATGAAAGCGGTGATCATAGTTTGCAGAGTATCGACCAAAGCTATCGATATTTGCTTTGGCATTTTGTGTTTTTCACAAGCGCCATTACGGTGAAGCCATTGTTCCAGTAATTGAAAAATTAAAGTTCAACCATTTCGGCCACGATCAAGTGATATTGCATGAACATGAAATCCGCAAACGCGTAGGCGTGTTCAATTTCTCTGGAAATAGATCACATCAACAGCGATTCATGGGCGATTTGACGAAGATCATGGCATTCGGAAACTTTATTCTGATTGCAACGGTCATCGAAAAGCTGGCACTCAATAAGCAAGACGTTGACAGCAACGCCTATCATTTAGCTCTGGCTCACTGCATGGAGACGCTGTATGAATTTTTAATGGAAAAGGATGAGCACCACAAGAATACGCATGTGGTCGTAGAGTGTCGTGGAAAGAAAGAAGATGCAGAACTGGAGCTCGAATTTCGCCGAGTCTGCGACGGTAATAACCGTTTAGGAATTCACCTGCCATTCGACGTACTATTTTCAGATAAGAAGGCAATGTCATCTGGTTTACAGTTGGCAGACTTGGTAGCACGGCCCATCGGCTTGAACACGTTAAGGCCTGATCAGGAAAACCGAGCATTCGAAGCGCTCAAGGTCAAACTCTTCTGTGATCGAGGACGTAAGGGTGCCGGTAGAGGGTACGAGGGCGTTGGCTTGAAGATTTTCCCTAACCCATAAAGCGAAAAACCCCGGTGAGAACACCGAGGTATAGACGCCGACCGAGAATGCCCAATCCACTTAGAAGATAGTTTGGCTAGTTACCATAACTTTGTCAATATTACGGTGAGTTCAAGAGCTCATAGCTGCAAATCAGGCGGCCTTGCAAACACACGACTTCAGCAAGTTTCACTCCAGACCAGTCCGTATAGCCACCGCTATTCAATGTATCGACCAACAGCCACGCGATCTGAATCTCCGGCGCAGTTTGACCGCCATGATTGTTACCTTGATCTGGTTCTCAAAAAAACCACCAACAGCCACAACCCCTATACAATACAACAAGTTATCAGACACTTACGGACAGCACCCACACCAAATGATCACAGGCGAACTGAAGTCCAAGGTCGACCGCATCTGGGACACCATGTGGTCTGGTGGAATATCCAACCCCCTGTCCGTCATTGAACAGCTGACCTACCTGTTATTCATCAAGCGTCTGGACGAATTGCAGACTCGGGCAGAGGGGTTAGCCAATCGATCAGGCACATCCATAAAATCTCCGATTTTCAACAAGAAGCAAAAGAACCTACGCTGGTCATCGTTCAAAGACACCGCCGCCGATCAGATGTTCGCCACTGTGCGCGACGACGTATTCCCCTTCATCAAGAAACTGGGTGCAAGCGATAATGCCGAGGACTCCACCTACTCACAGCACATGAAAGATGCCATGTTCATGATGCCTTCCCCACGCGTTCTGGAGAACGTGGTCGATCAGCTGGACAGCATCGACATGAGCGCCAGCGACACCAAAGGCGATCTGTACGAATACATGCTGGGCAAGATTGCCAGCGCCGGACAGAACGGCCAGTTCCGCACCCCACGCCATATTATCGAACTGATGGTCGACATGACCGCTCCCACACCCAAGGACGTGATCTGCGATCCTGCCTGCGGCACCGCCGGTTTCCTGGTAGCCGCCGCAGCCTACATGAACAAACACCACAGCGACGCTATCTATAAAGACGCTAAGTCCCGCAAGCGATTCAACAGCGGCACCTTCCACGGCTTCGACTTCGACACCACCATGCTTCGCATAGGCAGCATGAACATGATGCTGCATGGCATCGAAAGCCCAGACATCCGCTACAAAGACTCACTGGCACAAGCCGTGGACGACGACTCCGAAACCTACTCACTCATCCTCGCCAACCCACCCTTCGCCGGTAGCCTCGACTACGAGTCCACCGCCAAAGACCTGCAGCAGATCGTCAAGACAAAGAAGACAGAACTCCTGTTCCTCGCCCTCTTCCTGCGTCTCATGCAAACCGGCGGCCGAGCCGCCATCATCGTGCCCGACGGTGTACTGTTCGGATCAAGCAAGGCCCATAAATCTTTGCGCAAGATCCTCGTCGAAGATCAGAAACTCGACGGCATAGTCTCCATGCCCTCCGGCGTATTCAAACCCTATGCGGGAGTCTCCACCGCCATCTAGCATGGTCGGCATGGAACGTACCGCCGCACAAACAGCGTTTGCAGAATTCCTCAACGACAGAAGTCTGAACGCTCAACAGATGCGCTTTGTGGAAATGGTGATCGACCAGCTAACTGCCCGTGGGGTTATGAAGGATTCAGCTCTTTATGAAGCACCGTTCAGCCAACTGCATACCGGTGGTCCTGACGAGCTTTTTGCCGGGAAGGAATCAGTTGTTGATAGTCTATTCGCGACGTTGGGCGCGGTGCACAGCGGATTATCTAGTGTGGCGAGTGGGTGAACTCAGAGTAGGTAGAGGATGCATCTTATGAAGGACGAAAAGGTCATCAGTTGGTGGCATACGTGTGTGACGGATGAAGCTCTAGGCGGCTTTTTCGATGCGGCTGATGTGCTGTATGCCATCAGGCCCTGGCAACAGGTGCCCGATCACAGTTGCCTCATCCATATGATGATGCCTTCGTTTGGCAAGCGCACTTGGGTAGTCAGCGTACTGGGTCAGGAGGCTGTTGATAGCCGAGGCATCATGCTGTTCGATCATGTCCATGCTTACAAGCGGTATGAAAGGATTTCTGATGCGGCGGAGGCTGGCATAGAGCCGACAACGATTCCCTCACACGACGTACTGCATTTTGAAGACAGCAATAACGTACCTGAGTCACAACGCCGCGCTGTTGCGGCAAAAGGCTGGTGGGCTGCCGAGAATGAAGCTTTTCCCACGGTACTGCAGATCGATCCACACCTCGCTGCTGCACAGGTTCACCTTCGTGACGTCGTGTTCTTCGAATCCCTCACAAGAGCATTGGCAACAGCTCTGGAATCACCAGAGCATTGGCATCGCGCCTGGCAGGGCGGCGAGCCTGTGGAGATGACACTAACGGTGGACTCATCTGACGGCAAGCAGGAGGTCGTCCTCGGTTCCCAACTGTCGCAAGGGTTCGACTTGTTCACCGGCAGCGATAACGAGCTACTGGCAGCTTTTGACGAAATGCAAGGCGAAAAGGCGCCGATCATTGTCGACCTTGACCAACTGGACCGTCTTGATCGCAGTTTGATATCGCGGGTAGCTGCCTGTCCTGAAGCGCTTGAGCTGGAAGATCCAGTTCTTGGATTAGGCATGCTCCTTGATCTTGCCAATCAACTATTTGTGCCAGTGACTCAACTGGAAGCCACAGATCTCAAGCAGATGTTGTTTGAAGACATTCCGCGCTCAGTGATGGTCGGTGGCGACAGCGCACAAACCCTTGTGTCATCTTTGCAGTTCGCGTACCGGTGGATGATGACACGCCATCCTCTGGAGCACGGAGCAGACTGCCTGGCTTGGCTCAATGACAGCACCGTCGAGAACCTGGAAACAAGGCTTGTCGACGCGCAACTATTCGGGCGTAGAAAAACTCGAATGATTGCAGACGTTACGGCACACTTCGATACGACAACACCAGAGGGCTTTAACACAATGATGCGTACGGCCTTCGCAGGCTCAAGGGCAGCACAGTCTCTTGTTCTGGAGGATACGCCTCCTATGATGCCACCCGGGTGGAAACCCCAGGATCCGATCGTAGCAGTGAAACAGAAAAAAAAGCGCAAGGTAAATCGCAAGGCGGCACGCAAGGCACGCAAGAAAAACCGGTGAAAGTTGATAGAGAAGTCTGAATGCTCAACAGATGCGCTTTGTGGAAATGTTGGTCGACCAGCTCACCACCCGCGGCTTCATACAGGACTCAAGCCTGTATGAAACACCGTTCAGCCAACTGCACTACTATTTCTCAATGACACGGTGGCTGCAGGGTTCCCCAACGCGCTGTGAATCCTTCTATGCCTCGGCAAAGCCTCAAGCATGCCGATTGGCCATGGCCTGTCTGCCTGCCGTCCTTAGTAATTATCGTGCAAGCTGCGCATTTTGAGATATAGTTAGTATGCACTTTGAGATAGTATTAGCATGCATTTTGAGATAGGTAATCCATGCTCTTTGAAAACCTCTAACTATGCAGAACAAAGCCCAAATGGATGATAAACAATGGGTAGATCGATGGCAGCGCAGTTGCCTCGAAGAAGCACGCCAAAGTCGACGAGTCCTATTGCTCGAGGGGGCTAGACAGTGCGGTAAAACCACACTGGCACGAAGCCTTCCCGGAAACACACTGTTTCGAACACTCGATGACATCGCGGTGCGGGACGCCGTCTCGTTCGATTTAAAGGCTTTCCTCGATCACGATGTCGATATGCTCGTTATTGACGAGATTCAACGCGCACCCGAACTACTGCCGGAAATAAAACGCATCGTGGATGAAGACACACGCCCGGGGCGATTCCTGTTGACAGGTTCTGCCCGTTTGGCTTCATTGCCAAACGTGACCGAATCACTCGCTGGACGAGTCCGACGGGTTCGACTTCGTCCTTTCTCGCAAGGTGAATTGCACGCATCTGATGCTGACTTTCTTGAACGCCTCGCCTGTGGCGATCATTTTATAGATGACTCGTCAGTTGATCGAAACTCCTTGCTCCGCACAGCGCTGCGCGGAGGATATCCAGAAGTGCAGCCCATGAATATGCGAGAACGTCGATCATGGCACAACGATTATATCGATGCCATTCTGTCACGTGATCTGCAGGATGTAGGAAAAGTGCGTGATGTGCGGAACGTTAGAAATCTGATTGTTGCATGCGCGGCATGGTCTTGCCGTCAGGCTGATGCAGCATCGCTCTCTCGTGAACTGGGTGTCACTCGCATCTCGATCGACACTTGGCTCGGCATGCTCGAGACGCTGTTTCTGCTGGAACGGCTGCCAGCCTGGACGCGAACCGATTACGCTCGTGTCGGGAAGAAAGATAAGTGGTTGCTGTCCGATCCGGGCCTGATTGCCTCACTGCTACGCTATCCGGATGATCCGGCGCGCTTGTCTAACGATCAGACCGGAAAAATCCTAGAGGCATTCATCGCGACAGAGCTATTAGCACTGGCCGATGCATCATCTGGACGTTTCTCAGTCGGTCATTACCGCGACAATGATAAAAGAGAAATAGACTTCATGATCGACGATCACGATACAGGTGGTTGCATCGGTATTGAGGTTAAAGCCAGTACAACCGTTGGCGCGAAAGACTTCAAGCACCTCAAATGGTTCGAACAAAACATCGTCGCTGATCGCCCGTTTGCGGGGGCTGTTTTATATGCTGGCAGTGAAGTCCTGAAATTTGGTGAGCGATTGCAGGCAATACCAGTGAGCGCACTCTGGCATAGACCATAACCCTGTCACTAGTCGCAATGAATACGTATCGCCGCGACGCTGTGACAACATCAAAACTGGCGAACGCTCGCAGGGGCAACACGAGCATCGGAGCGATGGAAAAAGTCTTTTTAGACTACTGTGTATCTGCAGTTTTCGCGAAACGTGGCAAGGCGTCTTCTGTAGACGATTTGAGTGAATTACATCACGATTTTTACTCTACACGTGTAGAGTCGTGGAACTGCGTCACGATTTTCGCTCTACTCAGACGGTTTAAGCGAAACTGCATCACCAGTTCTCAATGATACGGTGCTCATTTGGTTTCCCAACGCGCTCCCGAATTCCTGCCGGAAATAAAACACATCGCGGACGAAGACACATGCTCAAGACGAGTTCGGGCACATTCTGAAAGCGGACCGTTCAGTAGAATCTGCGTTAGCAAAGGCGCTTGGGCCCGGCTCAAGCAATGGGCGCTTAAACACTAGACCTGTGATCTGTGGTTCGGCTATTCCCATGATGCGCGCTCACAGCAGGACAAGCACCACTTCGGGGGCGAGCCGGGCTTGAATTGCTCATGCATCCTGATGATTTCCGTAAGGCAGCAGAGCATCTTCCCTCGCCAGAAGACTTACCACTGGCTATCTTTGTTTATTCCGTTATCGGAGGGGTTGTTGGCTATGCAACGTATAAGACAAACTTTGATCTGCCCTCAGAAAGCAGTGATTTCGACCGTTGGGTTGCAGAACGAGTACTGTCACCATAGGCTTACTAGGTTCTAAAAGGGTTGTGTACATCGAAATATCAAAAACAAACAACCAAAAATATTCTATCTTATTGATATATCTAAATTTATTACCCTGCAAACTCGCATGATAATTAACTATTTTTAACTTATTGGTAGATAATACTGGGTTTTCGGCTTAATTTGTACCGCTATCTAGACCACTTTAAGATATAAAACCGGTACTCGATGTTGCAGGCAGTATACGTCTTCAACTATGCCCCAGCCGCCGTCTGCCCGAGGGAGCAATTGAGTACAGCCAAATTTTCGTCAGAAACATTACCTTGTTGTATCTGATTTCCACGTTCAGTGCTTCACCTATACCTGCCCACCAACCCCTTTGAACTTCTCCACAAAATCCGACACCTTTTGAAAAACTGCTTGCTTCTTTGTTTTGAATTGCGGGTTCAGTGGACTCATCTTCGGAAGCGTAGCATTGAGAGCAGTGCCATTTTCGGTTGCGTACTCACGTTTCAAGGACGCTTTGATGTAGCGTCGTGCTTCTTCTTGATTCAGCGCTTCGGTATTAATTAACTCCTCGGCTTCGCGCTTTTGTTCCGCTTGAGCAAAAGAGAAGAAGGCGTCGATAATGCTTGCCTTGTCTCCGATGTCGTCCAAATCGGTTTGATTGATGAAATCAACAATGAGGCTTTCCTTGGCCCGGCTTCCGATGCTCGCGCGGATCATCCGTCTAACTTCATTGATGAGGTCATCCTTGTTCCTGGCCTTCTTGTTATGATCAAAGATGAGCTCCAGAATGTAATCGAGGTTGATCTCTTGGGATTTCAGCAAATCCACCTCAAAGACCACATCATCCCAATCAACGGTTGATTCGTCCTTCTTCTCCCCATCCTTCTGGCGGCGCAACCAGTCGCGCGTGTCATTGTAGCTGGATCGATAGTCCTGAACCAATCGTTCGGATGGCACGTCAATCTTCTGCATCGCCTCAAATTCTGCATCGCTCATGTAGTGCTTCGCCTTGAAAGCCTCAACTGCTTCCGCATCTTCCAAATCAACTTCTTGCAAGGCATTGAGCCCGGTAAACTCATCGTAGTTGCGCAGAATGTTCTCCACCCGCAGGTATTCTCCGAACAACTTCACGAATTCCTTTCTATCCTTCTCTTTGACGATCTCGCTCGGGTCAGGGAATCGACTTTGCAGCTCCTTCACCACCTCCACATAACCCCGACAAGCCCTTCCGGTGGCGATGTCGGTAAAACCCTCCATGTACTCTTTGTAGCTCTTTTCCAGCACGACGTTCTTGGTATTCGCGCTGCCAAAAAGGGTGATCGAATCTATCGTGCTTTGCTCCAGATCACGGAAAGTTACGATGTTTCCGAAGGTTTTGGTGGCATCAAAAATTCGATTGGTGCGCGAGAACGCCTGCAAGAGCCCGTGGTAACGCAGGTTTTTATCAACAAAGAGCGTATTTAGGGTCGGGGCATCGAAGCCAGTCAGGAACATCCCCACCACAATCAGCAAGTCAACCTCTTGCTTCTTTACCCTCTGAGCCAAGTCGCGGTAATAGTTCTGAAAACCCTTGCTGTCGACATCGAAGTTTGTCTTGAACGCTGCGTTGTAGTCGCCAATGGCCGCACTGAGGAATTCCTTGGCGCTGCTATTCATTGCAGATACCTCGAAGCTCTCGTCAGCAATGTCGCCCACTGCATCTTGCTCTTCGTTGGCGGCAAAGGAGAAAATCGTGGCGACCTTGAGACGCTTCTTTTCCTCTGCTGCTTTTTGCAGCTCGCCGAAGGCTTCATAATACGCCTTGGCGGCATCCACACTGCTTACCGCAAACATGGCGTTAAAGCCCTTGGCCCCCATGTGCGCACGGTGCGTCTTGAGCGGAAAATTCTGGAGAACATAGCTTGAGATTTCACGAATGCGATCAGGGTGAAGCAAGGCCTGCCTGTTTTTGGCTGCGGTCAGCTTTCTCTCATCCTGTTCCGACTCAATAGCATGGAACTGAGGACGCACATCGTTGTAATCCACCTTGAACTTCAACACCTTCTCGTCACGGATGGCATCGGTAATGACGTAAGAGTGCAGCTCGCGCCCAAAGACGCTCGCGGTCGTTTCAGCACCCAAAGCGTTCTCGGGAAAGATTGGCGTACCGGTGAAGCCAAATTGGTAATACCGCTTGAACTTCTTTTGCAGGTTCCTCTGCGCCTCACCGAATTGACTCCGGTGGCACTCATCAAAGATAAACACCACATGTTGTTTGTAGACAGGAAGGTCGCCATCCCCCCGCATCAAGTTATTGAGCTTCTGGATCGTGGTGACGATGATCTTGTTATCGTCTTTCTCCATGTTCCGCTTCAGTCCGGCCGTGTTCTCGGAGCCGTTGACGCTATCAATCGAGAAGCGCTGATATTCCTTCATTGTCTGGTAATCGAGGTCCTTGCGATCCACCACAAAGAAGACCTTATCCACAAAATCCAGCTCGGTAGTCGCGCGCGCTGCCTTGAAGCTGGTGAGAGTTTTACCTGATCCTGTTGTGTGCCAGATGAATCCGCCGCTCTCGGTGCTGCTCCACTGCTTCGAGTGGTAGGCACTTTTGACCTTCCAAAGGATGCGTTCGGTGGCCGCAATCTGATACGGGCGCATCACCAACAGCGCGTTGTCCGCACCGAAGACGGAATACCTCAAGAGCACTTCCAGCAGAGTGTGTTTCTGGAAGAAAGTTGCGGTGAAGTCTTTCAAATCCTTGATCAGCGAGTTGTCCGCCTTCGCCCAATTCATGGTGAAGTCGAAGCTGTTCTTATCTCGCTTTGTGGTATTGGCAAAGTAGCGACTGTCCGTGCCATTGGATATCACGAACAGCTGCAGAAACTTATAGAGAGAGTTGTCAGAGTTGAAACTCTCTTTACTGTAGCGATGCATCTGATTGAACGCTTCACGGATTGCCACCCCGCGTTTCTTAAACTCTACCTGCACAAGCGGCAGTCCATTGACAAGGATGGTCACATCGTAGCGGTTGGCGTAGCTGCCGGTTTGCTCAAACTGCCTGATGACCTGCAGCTTATTGTTGATAACATTTTTTTTATCCAGCAGGTAAATGTTTTCGATATGACCGTCGTCAAAAACAAAATCATGGATGTAGTCTTCGTGGATTTTCCGGGCTTTGTCCGTACTGTTCTCGTTGGCCAGGTCGAGATATTTCTCAACAAACCGGGTCCATTCTTCTGCAGTGAACCGCACATCATTCAGCGTCTCTAGTTGCACCTGGACATTAGCCAGCATCGCCTCGGGTGTGCGAATATCAGTGGCGTAGCTATAACCCTGCGCCTCCAGATCGCCGATAAACTCCCGCTCTAAGGCATCTTCGCTTTGGTAGTCTTCATTGACCGCATCATCTCGCCGATAGCGGTCGAGGACGATGAAGTTCTGGGTTTCGGCGATGGTGGAATATTCAGTCATTATCGCAACCTGCTTCTAGTGTTTTTTGCGCTGCCAATCGTTCACGCACTTCGATCAGGGCGCTGTGCAACTTTTCCTCGAGGAGTTCTTTCGGTGGCAGATTTGTCCAGTACTCGGCAACCATGATGTTATCCTTTTGCATGTTGAGCAGCTCAACTTGCTCGGCGCCTGCTTCGGCACATAGAATGAGGCCGATGGGAGCCTCTTCACCTTCCTGCCTCTCATACTTGTTCAGCCAATTCAAGTAAAGCTCCATCTGCCCTTTGTAGCCCGCCTTGAAGCGATTGATCTTCAACTCGATGGCCACGAGTCGCTTCAATTTTCGATGATAAAAGAGCAGGTCGAGAGCGAAATCCTCCCCGTCGATGATCATTCGCTTTTGGCGTTCCACAAAAGCAAACCCCTTGCCCAGCTCGAGAATAAAAAGCTCCAGCTCTTTTAGCAGGGCACTTTCGAGTTCATTTTCCAGGTATCCGTCCTTCAGGCCCAGAAAGTCGAGAAAATAGGGGTCTTTGAAGTTTCCACTTAGGTGTGTCGAAAGGCCAAGCTCCAGCTTTTGATCCGCAATTTCGGCTCGCTCAAACGCCTTGCGTTCAATCTGGCGTTGCAGCTCTCGCTTGCTCCATTTGCCTTCTTTGGCGTGCTGGGCGTAAAAACCCCGCGCTTCGCTGCTTGGCAGTCCCATCAGCACCGTGAAATGTGTCCAGCTCAATTGTGACACCAGTGGTGACACAATCTCGAAATCGGGAAATACGTCGGCAAACTGCATCATTCGCCGCAGGTTCCGCGCCTCAAAACTTTTACCGTAGGTCACGGATAGTGTTTTCGCCAAAGAGATCACCACCTGCTTGCCATACTCTGCTCGTTGCCCGTGGAGGATCTCTTCATTGATCCGCCGCCCTACATGCCAATAAGTGATCGTGAGCGCGCTATTAACCGCCGCAATCGCTTGACTTCGGCCTTGCTCAATCAGCGTCCTGAGGTCGCGAAGCAAGCTGTCTGATGAATGCTCAGTGATGTTGCTTTTATCAGTCATTCTGTTCGACGATTTGCAGAGGAATGGCGCTGATTTCGTTCATAATACGCCCTCGGTTTGTTGGGCGGGCTGTGCCACTTCGCGCATGAAGTGGAAACGCTTCTCCTCATTGATGCTATCGACAAGGTACTTCAAGACACGCTTATCTTCCTCATCCAAATCACTCACTTCGTCACCTGCGTGTTTGGAGTGACTGCCCCAATTCACGATCCGTTGGGCATACGCATCAGTAGTTCCATCTCTGGTTGGGGGTAAAAGCTCCTCCCAATTCTTATAGCCAAGAAAGGTGGACGTCTTCTCCAGAATATTCCTCAAAAAGTTGAAATGGTATTTATGAATCTGCCCTGCCTCTATTGCTCTATTCAGCTCGTTATTGAGGAACAGATGATACGAAAAGGGGGAATCCGTAGCTTGAGTCTCCAGAGCAAAAGTTTCGTCTTCAAGTCTAACGAGCTTAAGCTTGCATAGTTGCTTGGCTTTCCAGCCAGACTCCTTGTCGTCCCGGGCAAACTCGTTGCTTAGCACATTATAAAAAAGCGGATTGTGCGTTGTGATAATAAACCGTACCCCTTCAAGATGAGAAAAATGACTCCTTCTGATGAGGGCAGCTATATCTACCGCAAGTCTGATCAGGTGATTGTCATCCAGAGAACTTACAGGGTCATCGATGAATACATATTTCAAATCATCATAGTTGTTAGAATCACGGTCGCCCGGCTCAGGCTCGTTCAATATGCCGATAACTTGCTCGATAAGGTTATAGAAGACACTCCAAATAAAGACACTTTCTTCACCTTTTGATATTTTGACGTGCTGACTGGTTTCCGCGTTACCACGCTCAAAGGAGAAAGTGACTTCGGAAAATTCCTTTACCGTAGTCTCATTGCCGCTTTTGTCTAGTTTTTTGTATTCTGCATTGAACCGAGGAGTCAGTTTATTGCTGGTATGTCGCTGAAAACTGTCAATGATATTTTGATCCAGCCCCTGATCTTGCAGAACCCACGATGTATAAGCATTCGGCTGGATAACCAGTTTCCTTTCAGCATCCCCCTCCAAGTCGTTGTCCCAATAGAAGAGATCTTCAGTAAACGCGTTGTAATAAAGGATCTTGCTTCGATTCTCCCCTGTGTTTTCTTCACTCTCATCCTTCGGAGCTATCAGCTCCTTGAATTCGCGTGACAAGCGCGTCTTGCCGTTTCCATTGAAGGCATAGATCAGCTGTACTTTTTTATCACTGGTCTGAAGCTGCTCAGCGATTTCTCTCAATGTCTGACTCATCTCAAGCAACTATCTCCGGTTGCTGCTCAGGCTTTGGGAAGCTCAGTAATAGATCACGGTAGTACTCGTATTGTTTTCGGCGAAGCTCTATTTCTCGTGGCAAGCCTTCACTGATGGAGTGGGTCAATGTGTCGAACTTGTCGAGGATGGCGACAATGCGGGCTTGTTCAGCGAGAGATTTATCAGTGTCATTTGGATAGGGCACTGGTATTTGAACCTTTGAAAAGCCTTTGACCAACAATGTATTGATTTTTGTTCTTGCTACATACTTGGCTTTCTGTGCAATGAAGCTTGCAGTTTGCATACAGTAGGCAATATATTTGGGATTCATTGAATGACGAAGCGCGTAACAATGATCATGAATCGCTACCTTTTCATTGCCCAGCCAAGCCATAGCCTTACCAACTTCATCCACAGTTTCACCGACATCCGTGAATACTACGTCTCCAGGTTCTACATAACGTAACGAATCCGCCATTTCTGCGCGAACTTGAGATACGGCATGTGTCGCTGATGTCCCATATCGTGTGTAGATCTCCCCGTAGTGAATAACGTGAATTCCGTTGGTTTCCACATAGTCGGCTTTTGTAAAGCGTTTCCCGCGAATGAATTTGCCTACATCCCCCAAAGCCTTCCATTCCATATCAACGCTCTCAAATGTCAGGAGTTCATCACGGTAGTAGTTGTATTGCTTTTTTCGGGCGTTCAGCTCGGTTGTCAGCTCGGTTGTCAGCTCGGTTGTCAGCTCGGTGAAGGTGTCTAGGATGCGAACGATTTCTGATTGGATGGCTAGCGATTTCTTAGGGTTTTCCGGGCAGGGGATGGGAATTTCGAACTCTTTCACTTTCTTGTCAGAGATTGCCGGATATGCCGACCCACTCTGCTGTTTTTCAAGATACGTTTTGAATTCGCTTGATGAAACCCAATACAAAATCCACTTTGGCAAGACGATTTCTCGATCGGCTCTCAATACACAGTATCCAGTACTAGCAACTTCTCCCGCATATTCATCACTAATCAAACAAGAGCGCATTTGCGTGGGACGAGTTGTTGCAAAAATCACATCATCTTTCTCAACTATTTTCTGCGCTCGACTAGGTGCGTTACTCTCCACAATTTCGGACGTGTCCGTTATCGAACGTGTCCGCATGTCAACAGAACCTAGATCAATGTAACGAAAAACGCGGTTAATTGCTTTCCATTTGATATTTGAAGTTGGAAAAGTAACTGCTGCCAAAGTTATCCACGTCACCTCAGCCCCATCCAACAGTTCGTCCAAAAAAGTGCTTGCACTCATATCTCTCTCCCTTCAATTTCCGCGACGATGACATCAATATCCTTGCGGAGCCCGTCAATCTTGCTGACAGTGGATTCGATGTGCTCATTCAGCTCGGTAATATTGGTCACCATGCGCGTGTCCTTCGCCTCAACGTAGGAACTAACCGACAGGTTGTAGTCATTCTCCGCAATTTTCTCCATGCGCACGGATTGGGCAATATGGGCCACTTCCACCTTATCGTCGAAATGTTTCACAATCGCTGCGATGTGGTCATCTGTCATCAGGTTGTTGTTAGTGCCTTTCTTGACGAAACCTTCACCCGAGGCATCGATGAACTGCACCTTTGTATCAGCCTTGTGTTTCGAGAGTACGAGGATGTTCACCGCGATGGTGGTGCCGTAGAAGAGGTTCGGCGCTAGTGAGATCACAGTCTCAACGAAATTGTTTTCCACCAGGTATTGACGAATTTTCTTTTCAGCTCCGCCCCGGTAGAAAATTCCCGGAAAGCAGACGATAGCTGCCCGTCCCTTTGCGGAAAGATAATTGAGACAGTGCATGACAAAGCCGAAGTCGGCCTTGGACTTGGGAGCCAGCGCACTGGCAGGCGCGAATCGCTCGTCATTGATGAGGGTGGGATCATCGCTACCTTTCCACTTCACCGAATAGGGCGGGTTGGAGACGATGGCATCAAAAGGCTTGTCTTCACGGAAGTGTGGCTCGGTAAGGGTATTGCCCAACTGCATGTTGAACTTATCGTAGTTCACGTTGTGCAGGAACATGTTCATCCGCGCAAGATTGTATGTCGTGTGATTGATCTCTTGACCAAAAAAACCGTCCTCGATGAAGTAATCATTTCCCGTGAGCTTTTTTGCCTGCTTTTTCGCCTGCAGCAGCAAGGAACCGGAACCGGCTGCCGGATCGTAAATTTTGTTAACACTTTTCTGCCCATGAATAGCGAGCTGGGCGATGAGCTTAGAGACATGCTGAGGAGTAAAAAATTCGCCGCCTGACTTGCCTGCGTTGGCCGCGTAGTTGCCAATAAGGTATTCGTAGGCATCCCCGAAGAGGTCGATTTCGCTGTCCTCAAAGTGACCGAAATCGAGTTCATTCACACCTTTCAGCACGTCGACGAGGCGACTGTTCTTGTCTTTGACCGTCTTGCCCAGGCGGTTACTGGTGGTGTCGAAGTCATCAAACAGGCCTTTGATATCCTCCTCAGAGGCGTAACCCATGGCCGAGCTTTCAATCGCGGTGAAGATCGCCTTCAGATCTGTATTGAGGTTTTCATTGCCTTTCGCCTTGGCAACGACGTTCTCAAAAAGCTGGCTGGGGTAGATGAAGTAGCCCTTGGTCTTGATGGCATCTTCTCTAATCGCAGCAAGCTCTTCACTATCATCGGCGATATCTGCATAGCGGAAACTGTCGTCTCCCCCTTCAATGTAGCGAGCAAAATTCTCGCTGACAAAACGGTAGAAAAGAGCCCCCAGCACGTATTGCTTGAAATCCCACCCATCGACGGTGCCACGCACATCGTTGGCAATTTGCCAAATGCGCCTTTTTAGTTCTTCAAATTGCTGAGTGCTTGTCATAAATTTATTCTTGTAATTATCAGGTGAATATTGAGTGATTTGATGAGTGCATTACATCGCTACCAGCAGCATTTGCAGCTGTAGTGCATTAGCCGTTAAGTGGACCGAATCGGAAAGGCATTTCGACACTGACCGTGAGTTCAAGTCTGAATTTCAACATCCAGGACCTACTATAATTCACCTTCCGCCAGAACGATCTATAGCAGGTAACGGCAAATCCAAATCTAAAGTCTCCATTCGAACATTGTGCGCATACGCGTTATATTGCCAACGCCGAAATTGATCCAGCAACGTATTGTTTGTCTCTTCCAATCGCTGAACCTGGGCCTCTAAGTCTGCAATACGACGCGCAGCCCAATCCATAGTGAAGTCTGCTGGTAGCTGCTCACTCTGCTCTCTTAGCTCTTGCTTTCGTTGCTTGAACCGCTCCTTTATTGTCGGGTACAAATACATCGTGTGCTTTGATACAGACGGCACGCCGAGAACTTTTGCCACACGTTCGCAATACAACGGCCACGTAAGTTTACCCTCCCACCTGTCAAGCTCACGCAGTGCTTTTGGAAGAGTTGTTTTGGTAATAATCTGCTTAGGCATCTTCTGACCCCAGTTGCGGTTGCGAGACTGTCGGAAGAGTCACACGCTCAAACTCATCCGCTGAAACTACACCCAGACCCAAATCCATCAGCGTACGCTTAACCGCCGATGGTTCATGACCTTCTGGAATTCGGACTAATGACCCATCTGGCACGTCCTCCTTCTCAAGCGTCAAACGTATTGCCTTCGTGTGAGCAAGCTTCCACTTGTGGTTATCTACCCAACGATCGGCACCAAAAAAGCCTTCGTCGTGTGCTTGTTGAGCTTTTTGGAGAAGGTCTTTTGTCTGATTTTCCAGCAGTCTAATCCGATCGAGCGTGATGTGATCTCCCTTAATACAGACATGCTCTTTGCAGGTCGTGCATTCACGTTGCTTCTGGCACAGCGTCATCGCGTAGTCATGCGTACACATGCCGTATAGCGTCGTCTTGGCGACACCGAGGCGGTCCACACCAAGCTCTTGGTAGTCACAGGCGATTGGGTTGTGAAACGCTCAAGCACGCTTGGTTTCTCATCAAAGGCCAAGGGTCTTGCTGACTGAAGCTGCTCCTCCGGTGTGCGATGATCGTAATGCTGGTTGTCGTTGACTGTTGCGCGACCAGCCCACTGCGCCAGAGTGTAATCATCCATACCGGCTCTTTTGGACATAGTGCTTAACCAATGACGTAGTTGATGGCTTGTGAACTTGATGCTTGAGCCATCTGAGTTAGTTAAATCCTTTTGATCAAACAGTGACAGCCCTTTTGTACTCCCCATTCTCTGGTTGACTTCATTTGACGTAGGCAATCGCCAAGAGAATTGTCGGACACGAAACTCTTTGTGCATCTCATTGTGACGGTGCAGGCAAAGGGCGTTCCAGGCTTTCACTGTTCTCGTCGAATCGACGAATGGCCAATCATCCCCTGAGTATTCGTTCAGGGCATGAGCAGCAAGACCTTCGTACGTCATGGCCCCCTCATCGAGCAACTCGGATATCCACTTAGTATTTCGATACTTGGATCCCCAGTCTGGACTGCTACTTGCGTCAACGCTTCCCTTGCCTTGGTCAAGGTCCATGGCCACGGCAAACTCTTCTGGGGACAACAGGGCTGCATCGGCAACAAGTAAAGTTGAAGCACACCCCTTGTGCCTGAGAAATCGCCCAGGATTGTCGTAGGCGTACTTGGCAGCAATACGTGCGAGTGCTCCAATTTCAATGAGACGGCTTACAGCCTCTTCCACCACGCTATGCATGGCAGAGATAATCCACTTCTTGGTTGCGCCCTTACCCTTTGCCGCCCACCAGCGCAAATACATCTGTTGGTTGCCTTCGTCATCTTCTTCCCAACCAATACAATCCAGAGGCAATGCCAGCACTTCGGAAATGCGCCCTGGGGCCACCATCAGAAGCACCATGATGGAGGAAAAGAAACGACTTTCCTTGCTGTCAGCGTTGGCAAATAAATCAGCCAGCGTGAGCATCACTTCATTACTTGGAAGCTTATCACTTCGATGCTTGGCTCCTGCGGTGCCAAGATCCTCTGTCAAAATTTTTGGTTTGCGGTGAGGCGACTTCCATGCAGGCAACTGAGCTGTGATTCGCATATCACTGCGGAACTTGAATAGTGCCTGAAGAAACTGCCCTGTCCTGTACCAGATATCAGGGCTTTCAAAATATTCCTTACATCGCACAGCACTCACATCCATGACGGCAAGATTTATAAGGCTAACGTCTGCTCGTCCGTGAACCTTCATAAGTGCCGCTTCTACACACTGCAGGGCTGCAGTCAGATTGCTAACTGACTTTACAGGTTTGTGACTGTATTGACATCGAACGTATGCCTTGGCAAACTGCAGAAAAGGTTCAGACATTGGCGTAAACGAATAGCCTGTCTGTGGCGCGCTCTTGGTAGCAAACACGGCAACTGTCTTACCGTGCTTCCATCGATTGTCAGTCCATGCTCCGCCATCACTGAATGCCGTCAAGTCCTCTCTTGCGATACGAATGATCTCCGCCAGGTTTGCAGCAGCGTCACGATCGGCACGAGGAACAAACTGTATGACGTTATTCATTGACCAAAATCCCGTCGGCGCCGACATCGGATATCTCTGACTTTGCTTCAACGCACATTGCAATCCAATGCTCGACTGCAAGAATCAATTGATCATTGGCATTGACAACCAGCTCGTCGCAGCCAGCCTTTCGCACACGCTCCTTCTCGGAATATAACTCGACTAGAACTTCATGATGAGGCCCGTCTACCCAAGGCTGGAAGTGATGACAGGTGTAGCACGCACGATAACCACTGGCACAAAATCCGTAATTACCACATGTACCCGTCGCGTTTTGATTGTTATTGACCACACGACTGAAGGGGTCATCGCCACGAATTGCTTCCCTTTCAGATCTTACGAGAGTACCCATGCAGGCTTGAGCAAAGGGCGCTAACTGCGCTCCTACAAGCTCATTGATAATGACTGCATCTTGCGCCGTATTGTCAGTATATATACCAACGTTCTGGATGTCGTTATGATCCAGCAGCTCAGCAATCACAAAAGTATCGAAGCCCTCGCGACGTAGTTTGGTACCTAGTGTGTCCCGAAATCTTGCCGATGACAACGTGATGACGCCACCTGTTCGCTCCGAACGCGCGTCGCACTTCTTTTCAAGCTTACGAAGCATGTTGCCAAAAGCCGCGACTGGCTTATGAAGGAAGTCAGACTCTCTGTCCTGCAATATCGCCATTAACGAAGAATAACCGGCTAAATTATTCTCGTTCAGAAAGATCGGAACCCGTGCTTTCATCTCATCAGACAAAGGCTCTGTCTGAATGGTCTGGACTACAGCAACAGACTGAAGGTGCTGCTGCTCTAGCACGACAAACAGATCCTGTATCACAGCCAACGATCGAAAATCTTTACGGAAGCCACCACCGCGTTGTTTGGCGCGCGGAAAATTGATTCTGTAAAGTGAAATATCACCCTTCTTGTTTTCAACAAGATCGCCACCACACAAAGACGCTATCTGAACTGGCCGGCGAGCCGTCATTACCAAGGTCATCAAGTAGGCATAATCCTCAAAGAGGATTGACCTTTGCACCAACGCCTTATTCGCCCAGTCCAGGATTGCAGCAACTTCCAGATCGGTATAGGGGCCTTCTGTGGGGGAGCCGCTATGTACAGCAACGCCCTTTTCATTACCTTTTATCCGCCAGCTTGCCAGTAGATCAACAGCGTCGTCACTGACCCCATCAAATCCATATGCATGCCATGCCAGCAAGAACCCTTTGAGACCTCCGAGATAGTACTGATCGCGTTCGGACAACATTACTCGCCAATTCAACAGGCTGACTGAATCAACCTCTGTTGCCTGTGTGTCACTCAAGAATCGATTGAACTTGTCAGCCATCAGGTAGGTATGCCTGGCGGACATTTCCTCAGCATAGCGCTTCAACGTTGCTCGAAACCCAGCTCGAACAGGCTCGTTCAAAAGCGCGGCATCACCGAGATGGACAGTGGTGTCTTTATTGAGCTTCCACTTGTCACCATTAGCATCAAACGTATAGCCATCCCTGGAAACTACGGCATCAACTACCGGCCCTGCAGCACTCGCGGATTTCGCAACGTTAATCATCAGCGTTTCCAGAAAGACCGTCGTCGGCAATCCCAGACTGAACCCCACGCGCAGCTCGATCAGCCTCCTCTCTGATATGACGTTTGTTGTAAGCCGCTCCCGAAGCATTGCTGCGATGACCGTTCAGGAAAGCTCTGATATCAAGCTCCTGTGCCTCGGTTACTAACTGAGCTGTACTCCCTTCTGGGTGTTTTTTCACCTTGTTGTTCTGCTGATCAATGCGCACCGATAGCTCATAATTGAAATGATGGCGAAACGAGTGTGGGTAGATAAGCTCAAATTCCGGATCGACAGTTCGCATCCTTGCCATAATTTGACTGCCCAGAGCAGACTGCGAAAGTGGCTGACCCAGACTTTTACCTTTTCGGTGCGCGACCAGTAAATAAGGATGCTTGCGTGCTGGCGTGATTTTCGCGCGAACGGTGGTGACGTAATCCTGAATTTGATCCGCCAAAAACTGCGGCAACGGCAAGGGGCGTTCCTTCGTCTTTGCAACAGGTTGATAACGCCGGTTGTCATACTGATCATCCTGCGTTCGTCGAATCCAGACCAAAGGCTCATTACCAAAGTCAAAGTCGCTTATGCGTAGGCTCAGAAGCTCACCACGTCGCATACCGGTGTACCGTAGTAGTCCGAACAAGATAGCGTTACGATAACGGGTAGATTCGTCTCGGAACGGGTTGTCAGGATGATCCATCGCAGTGACCGCCATGAACCGGGCAATCAACTCTGAGGGTGGCGACTTATCATGCGGATCATCACTGAACTTGTTAGACAAACCGCGTGGTCTATGCCGCCGGATTGCCGTTGCCATCCTGTCTATCGCTGCAACGTCTTCAGGTGAGCGCTTGTGCTGCGTGATGACAGACGCGACAAACTCCAGATACTCGGCAATCGTACTGAGCCGATTGTAATGCTGCTGACCTCGGACAGCCGGGCGAGAGGCAACTGAAGCCACATGCGCCTCCAGATGATCAGAGTTTTGACGAACAGTTTTTGAGTTTTCTGATGCTGGCTCCTGCAGATCACGCATATCCAGCTTGGCAAAATCCCGCAAAGACACGATGTCAGAAAGTTCAAGGAATTGGCCCTGCTTGAATTCTGTCACCAGGTCTCGTGAAAAAGCGAACTCCCAACGAAACAATACCTTGAGATCTTCCAATCTGTTCTTAATAGTATTGACGGCCAGCCCAGCGTTTCTCAACTGGGCGGTCACGTAGAGCGTTGGGTAGAACAAAGGAAGTCCCGAAGCATCCATCAGCATCGAGACCCTCTTTCCATCACTAAAACGCTTGGTGGTTAAGACAGGAACCACAGGCTATACTCTCCCTTTTCAGGAAGTGTAGCACTATAACTTCTATATTCAACTATTTGAGAATGAAAATATTCGACCTTAGCCTATACCTACAATCTTTCCCCCACTCTTTCTAAACTGTTTATAATAAGTGTAGATCAAAACGGAATATCATCATCGAACTCAGCACCAGCGGCCTCTGGCATGGGGGTTTGCTGCTTTGCCGACTCGGGTTGTTGTCCCTGCGCACTGCGTGGCGCCTGATTGAAGTCGTTACCGCCACCGCCGCTATCCTGGCGACCACCCAACAGCTGCATGTCGCGCGCTATGATCTGGGTTGAATAACGGTCTTCGCCAGTGTTCTTATCCTGATACTTGTCAGTACGGATAGAACCCTCGATATAAACTTGGGACCCCTTTTTAAGGTACTCACCGGCTATCTCGCCCATACGGTTGAACAGCGTAACTCGATGCCACTCGGTTCTTTCCTGCTTTTGGCCCGATGTCTTGTCTGTCCACTGTTCTGATGTGGCAATGCTGATGGTAGCTACAGCACCACCACTGGGCATATACCGCACTTCCGGGTCAGCACCCAGGTTGCCTACCAGTATTACTTTGTTTACGCCACGTGCCATGATTTTCTCCTGGATTGAATAGCCGCTGTGTCCGTTCTGCGGTGGAGTTATTGTACCGTAGGGGTGCTGGGAAGATCGTGTAATTTTTGTGATTGGCTGGGGGTTTATACAGGGGTGTTGGGGAATTGGTGAAGGTGTGGGGCTGTCGGTGTGACTGGGCGCCCTGTGGGCATGGCTAGGGCGGATTCTGTCTGAGGAACGAGGATCAACATCCATCAGATAGAGTTTTGGTATTCTTGATTGGCCTCAGGCGAGGGAGGACTCGCATGGCACAACGACTATCCCGGCTTACAAGCTCAGATACACGTAACGCAGGGGACTCCATCGTCGAAACTTCGCACACAAGCATATGCAGTATTTTGCTCATGTTTTATACCTGTGGCAAAACCAAGCACAACTCGCCAGTCGTTTGGACGACTTCTTTGTGAACAAACCGTTTCGAAAACCCACCAATCTCTACATTGACATCGAACTTCTTGAAGAGGCTAAGGCTATGGATGTGAACTTGTCGCGTGCTGCTGAATCGTCAATCGGGATAGAGAGGCGCCTCACAGCACCACCCCTCCCATACCACTAGGCATACGTGTCCGTACCATGGCGGTTCAGATCGGTGGACTATTTAACATACCTTAAATCTCGGCAACCCAGCATCATCAAAATACTGCGTAGGAAGCGCTATTAACACCCCGGGCGTATGACAAACCCGCCAAGGGCCTTTCGCACTCCACGCTGTCTTCAGCGCAAGATCTTTGGTAACTCCCAATCGCTACAATTCGGCTTTACGTCGACGGTACGTTTTCCATTGATTCCACCGAGCACAACGAAGCCCGCGCCTCACCCAGCTGTTCAGATCACGTAAAACCGTGTTTGCTTCTGCAAACCCAAAGTAGTTGCGCCAGCTACTAAGATCATGCAAGAGACGATCTATTCTCTCATCCATACTGATTGCCCAGTGCCGGTTCATCAGCTGGCGCACCTTCGCTTTGAATCGTAACAACGATTTCGGCGCAATCTTGCGACGGTTCTTGTTCCTGCCTGCGGTTGAGGTAAATCCCAGAAACTGCCGGTTCGACGGCACATCTGCGGTACTCTTCGATTTATTCACTTGCAACTTCAATCGTTGCATGATGAAACGCGTTGCCGACGCCATGACCCGTCCGCCCGCACGATACATTTTCACATAAATGTTGCCATCATCACCATAGAGAACGAAACACTGACCTCGTCTTTCCAGCTCATTGTCCCGTTCATCAAGGACAACGTTTGATAGAAATGGTGATAGGGGTCACCTTATCAATACACAATCGTTATGCAAAGCTAATCGTTGAAAACACTTACTTTCGTACGATCACTACCAAAAGGCTTTACATAACGATGTCTGCTAGAACACTACAGAGAGCCCAACTACGATAGAAGGTTAGCGTCCTTCGTCCAGTGCGACAGCGTATCGCTTATTATGGGCTTTTCGCTTCATTTCGGTGTCAGCTTGAGCATATATTTCAGTAATTGCTATACTCTAGTGATGCATAAAATTTCGAGTCCAGGAGCTTATAGAGCTGTATATAAGTACCGGAGGCGGCCCCCACTGCACGGAGTTTTTACTGGATTGAGTCGGGCCGCGCAGGCTTAGTCACTCTAAGCCTGGGCGGCCCCGAGAGATTCAGAAAAAATGAGTACAGCGGGGGCCGCCCACGGTACTTAGATGCTGCTATAGAAGCAGCGAAGCGGTTGTGGGTGGGGCCGCCTAGGCCGAAATTTCATGCATCACTAGGGTATCGTAACGTGCCCAGACAGATTCCGTATGTAAAGAGGTTTACACCAGATTGAAGCAACAGCAGGGCCTTGGTGTGCCGCATTTGACCACCTCCGCGGCCTGATCCAATGCACACTGACGTGACTGAACAACGTGCACTTCCAGGTATGTTGCTGTGGATTCAGTGCTGGCATGACCGGGAATGTCAGCAATAATCGGCAAAGGAGTATGCTCTGCCAACAATCGACTGACCAGTGTGTGTCGTAAGCAATGCATCCGCTTTTCCTTGTGTGGTGAGATTGTGATTCTGGCAATTCTCATGTACTTGACGATTATCTGGTTCAATCGATCCTCGTCTTAGAAAGGTTCAAAAGGCGCTAGATATTGTAGAAAAACGTACGCAGAACACACCTTTGTGCGGCCGTTTTTTAAGTACTCGGTGATTGCCTAGGGGTACGGTGAATAAATCTGAATCTAGCTGGCCTCATTGGCGCGGGAGGAATGCGGCATTACGCCAGCAAGAGCAACAATTGGTGCTAATACGCTGCTTTCAACGAAAGCTGCTTGTGGCATTAACATCATTTCGATTCTAATGCTTTGTGCATCTCTTCGCGGTCATCTCCACGCATCTGATCCTGCGATCTATTGTTATTGGCAACACCGTCTCGAATGCAGAACTCCGCAAACACTGGAAAATGATCAGATCCGATATATCGCAACAAGCTCAACTGTGATATCTCGAAATCGTCAGTAGCAAAGAGATGATCAAGTGGCCAGCGCATCCAGCTGTGTTTTGCGTTGTACGATGGAAATAAACCGCGTCCTTGTCGTGGATCGAGCATTCGGGAGACGCGTTTGAACAAACGTGTGGTGTGTGACCATGCAACATCGTTTAGATCACCTCCCACAATACTCGGACCGTCCTCGCTACGGACCTCATCTGCGACAACCATAAGCTCGTGATCTCGAAGAGTCGTATCCTGCCCAAAGCGCGGTGGCTTAGGATGCAGCCCAAAAAAATTGAAACCCTGACCACTGGCTAATTCCAATGAGGCACGAACGGAAGGAATGGACGGATCAGTAAGCTGCCTTAATTGCACATCCTCAGTTACAAGCCGTGTCATGAACAGCAGACCATAGGTGTCATCTTGTGGTTGATCAATCGAGTATTGGTAACTTGACGTCACAGGATGAAGCTCACGACTCCACCAAGTATCATTCTCCACGATAAACAAGATGTCCGGATCCTTATCAGAGATCAAAGTGAGTAAATCTTGTGACTCTCTGTTTTCCATCAGAACATTAGCAATCATCACCGTCGCGCAGGAGTCACTGTCCGTTGTGTCCGCACTAGCCATCTCAGTGGGCCAGACCGGTGTGTACACCATAATACGCCAGGCATGAAAGGCTGTTGCCGTTAGAAGCGCAATCAAAATAATAAATGACCAATGTCTGATGCCGGGCAACAGCCAAAAATGCAGCGCAAGGGTGATAACACAGGCTACTAACAACTGGGGTCGCGGATAGTCCCACACTCTTATCCACCACTCGTTAGATTGGACAAGGGGCAGTATAGAGACCAGAACCAACAGCATCGCAAGTAACACCAGCAGACGGCGGCACCATAGTATAATTCCGTTCAAATCTTTATAAACTCAGCTAGCATTGAAAAGTGAGCATCGCTCATTCACTGTATGTCGCATTAACTGTACTTGTAGAAGTTGTGCAAGTAAACGCCATGATCCTTGTCTGACAGAGACGTGTCGGGTGTCGTGTAAAAAATGCTCTGGATTACAAACCCCAGTGTTTCAATGAGGACGGATGGCGTTGCTCAAGTGTATCTTCCCAGCATTGCATTCCTCCGTTGCCAACCGCATTCAGGGAAAGCTTTACCTACGCGCAAACAGGCATAACGCTATCGCAGATGTTTTAGTTACTGCGAATTAGTTGCTGCGAGTCAGTTGCTGCGAATCTGCCTTACGTCAAATTTACAAAATTTCCGGCTGGTTCTACATGCCAGGGCGATGTCGGTTATTGTCCAAACCCCATCTTTAATACAAAAAAATAAGCTATGAGTGATACCAACTATCCTGACAACAGCTTGGTGGTTGTTGCCGACGGGGCGCAAGCTATTGTGTTTCGCAACAACTCTGGGGACGGTAGTCTGAAGTTGGATAAAACGGGTGAGCTCAGCCCAAAAGATCTAGCCGACGACGGGCCAGCCGGAAGTCGTCCATCAGAGTCCTCACCGCAGGAGACCGATGAGGCGACATTTGCAAAACAACTGGCCAATCATCTGAATCAGTTGTCCTTGAAGGAATCTTTTCCCGCGCTCGTGCTTGCTGCTGACCCGCAAACTCTGGGTCAGATAAGGCCAAGTCTGCACAAAAGTGTCAGTGAAAAGCTGATTAAAGAAATAAACAAGAACTTGACCAATTCGCCAGTGAAGGATATAGAACGGTCAATCTCTGCGGCGTCCTGATCTGGTTAGCGACGGTTCACTGGGTTTTGTCAGTCGACAAATAAATGGTGTCACCCAGGGCGCAGCGCTAGTTCTGCACAGTGATCCTGTGGATACACTACGTCCCCTTTGATTCGGAATATCCATCCAGACCAAGATCCGGAAATACAGAGGAGGCCATAAGGATTGTCGGTAAATGCCGACGTATGTTGCATGCTATAGACTATGCTCGTTAGGCTGCGGAGAAGAAGGTGGCCTGCCGACGACAGCACAAATTTGTTAATCAGCAAATACTTAACTGCAAGTGTTCGGATTCGAGGCTCCTTGTGATTGACGAAGCCATCGGTAGCAATGTTGTTAGCGGCATCACGCGCCCAAGGTACCGGCTATCGTCAGGAAAGCCGCCCCTTCAAACACTCCCTACGCAATAGCATCTTAAGACACTAGCCGCAGCTAGATGCTCTTGGCCTATAAACTCGCGGAATCTCCTCTGGCCATCGCCCGTCGGTGAATAGACGCTATCGGTGGACATCTAACGATTCGCCTACGGTGGAGCGGGTCTCCACCCTGTGTCTGGCCCCATGCCTTATGCAGAGGCCGAGACGTACTCAGCCCGCTTGGCTAGGACCTTCCGCAGCCACCTTAAGAAACTGTCCATATTCAAAGGGTAGCAGTGCGTCCATAACCGAGGTCCCCCGCTACGCCAGGAACCAACACCGGACGACATGCTCGTCGAACGAACACTAATGCGGCCGAGTTCAGTAGCAGAGCGCGCCAAGTTGCATCAGTTGAAATTGCTACACTTACAGTATCTTGGCGATGCCTTCGGCAGCACGACGGATATCCAGAAAGATCAGGCCAAGCCTGGTTTCGGGCTTCGCTATGACGGTCACAACCGCCTCCTTGCCAGCGTGCGTCATGAGTACGTAGCCAAGGTCGCCCTTGATCAGCACTTGCTCCAGCTCACCTCGCATCAGCTCATCGGAGATGCGCTCGCCTAGCGACAGCATGGCCGCACTCATGGCGCCAACCCTGTCTTCGTCCATATTTCCAGGTAGCATTGACGCCATTATCAGACCATCTGTCGACAGCACGGCAGAGGCAACGATATCCGTTGTGGATCCGTTTAGATCGCTGAGGATCGAATTGAGTACTTCAGATCGCATAAGGGTTCTCTCATGTTGGTAAGAGCAAATACCGGGCAAGTACCTGCGAAGTTAAGCCTGTTGATGCCGGAGTTGCATTTGCGGACTAGTGTGAATGAATTGTGCTGTCTAATGGGCAGCGTACGGTAAAAAGACTACCCGCATGCTTAAAAATGCAGATTACTCGGTCTTGGCATGAGCGAGCAAATGCGGACCGTAGCGTTCTATCAATGCCCAGACCAGTGTGCAAAACTGCTGGGAGTTAAAACGCGGGATGCCCAGCACAATTAATGTGAAAACGTTGTTCGAGATATGCATAGGCCAGAATCCGATTTCACTGTTCCCAGCGGGATCGACGATGCCAAAGGCGCGGCTGGTGATAGCGAGCTGTCCAGTGAGCAAAGCGGTACGTTTTTCAGCAGTACTACGTAGTCCAGCTGCGAGTACCGCCAGCTCTTCGGCCTCCGCTTGCGTCACACCAGTGTAGTCGAGAAACAACCCCTGCCGGGATTCTGTCAATACGACACGCTCGCGCTCTGACAGGGCCGGTAGCACGGTTGGCAGTAATTCGCTCAAATTGCCTGCAGGTAGTTTTTGCTGCGGGCTACTGAGCGAGACAAATTCGGATTGGCTCAACTGCACGATACGATCTCTTTCGGAGTCCTCGAAATCTGATAACAGGGGGCTCATCGCCGTTGCAAGAATATTCTGCAAAAGGCTACGTGCATCGGTTTGGTCACCGCTTTCAATGGCGTAGTAGCAGCCCGCCGCCGTAACGGTGACGAAACGCTGAAGGTCTGCTTGCTGCAAGTTGCCCAATGAGCTCATACCGGGTGTCCTATTTGGGTTATCGCCAGAGAGGCACGGATCAGAACAATAATATCGTGACGCGATCGAGGATCGGCCTCTAACACCGGCACACTCATCCTGCGCTCTGTGAAGATGTCACGATAGTACTGCAAGGCATGGTCGTCACTGCTCTGTATTCGAGTGACACCAAGCACCATCCGCTTCTTCTCGATCATTGGCTTGAAGGCGTCTAGGTAGACTTCCAAATCAGACAACACATCAGGGTTGCTGTGGTCGGCAAGCAGAATAGTGCTTGCAGTGCCTTTAGATAACACACTCCACATGAAGTCGAAACGCTCCTGCCCCGGAGTGCCATACAGATGGACTTTGAGATGATCATCGAGCCAGACAACGCTGAAATCCATCGCCACCGTTGTTGTGTCCTTCTCAAAGCGTGTGTCATCAGTAGGCTGCACATCGGTTGTGAGTATCGGTGAATCGCTAGCCGCCCGAACAGCCGTGGTTTTACCCACGCCTACGGGCCCTGCAATGAGCACCTTGTGAACCTCCATCGCTCTATCGTCCATGCGGACCATTTATATCCATGACGTCGATTGTACAGGCGGCATTCAGGAATGATGCAGCATAACGAGGCTCGCAGCCCACTCGTTCTACAACTTGACGGAGCGATGCGGCTGCGTCCGCCCAGGCAGCCGCAATTTCAAGGCAACTGGGTATCAACTCAAGTCGGGTCATATTTGGCCAGTGACGTAATTTGCAGACAGAATCGATATCAAGGCCTACGGGCAATCGTCCTTGCGCAAAAAACAGGGCCCCCAACCAGCAGAACGCATGCGCACCGAAGCTGTGGCGAGCAACCTCGTTCAGTCGCGCTATAGCGCCGTTGACGGTAGGCAGATAGTGCTCAACAACCAAAATATCGGCCTCCTTACATTCTCTGAATACACGATCAACGTTCTGCTTATTTTCAAGGGAAACGGACGTGTAGACCTTGCCTAGCGTGGGTAGAAGGTAAATCTCGATGTCAGACAATGTGTATTGAACTGCCTTCAGATCAGATGTTCTCTCTGCAAGCGCGCTAGCGATACGCCGGCTCAAGCAATGTCTGATATCAAATCTGTGATCAGGGTTGAAGGGATTATGTAGCTGTTCCAGCGTGCGCGGCAAACCACACATCTGTTCGATTTTGGCCTTGTAGCGGTTAATGGCTGCACTGCTGGGCTGGGTAGACCCACCTGCATGCGCAATATCGTCTGTTCTGAAGTATGCAGGCATTTTCGTCAGCGTTGAACTGGACATGCTAGCCGAGGGTTCTACCTTCGACAGGATCGGCAGAATACCGGCATCTGCTGCATTAGTTGAATTGTCAGGCTCAGGCTCAGGCTCAGGCTCAGGTACGGGTGCGGGTGCGGGTGCCCTTCTGGAGGGTAATTCAGTGGCTGCATTACTCAAGTGGTCGTTATCGACGTCGATCCCTTCCTGGCTGGTAATATCGATTTGGCTATTGTTTACCAGCTGCTCCAGTGCGGATACAGCTGCTTTCTCCAGTCCGGCGCTATCAAGCGGCTTACGGACCATTATGGCTCCGTCTATCTGGCGATCACCCACAGCCAAGACGATCAAGGGGATGCCTGCTCTCCACTTTCTGGTTGCCAGTTTAGTAGCAGTGCCAGGGTGGTCATGATCGACGAGAATGACATCGCACGTATTGATGCTTCGGCCGATCGCGAAGTAGCGGTTGTTGCTACGGTCGATGTAATATTCGATAAGCGCTTGCGTCCGATCGCTCATTCCTGTGAGCGATACTGTCAGAGGAAATTGCAGCGCTCCACGTTGCTCTTCGGGCTGATTCTCATCCATGGTTAGCTGAGATATTCAGCCGCCTCGCCCGTGCGAAGCAAATTAGACACCGTCGGTAACACTTGCCCCTTGACCGACATCGATGAGGCGCCAAACGTAACCTCAGGCATAGTTGCCAACACTTGCGCAGACTCCAGGCGCAGCCGATCGCGCAGCAATGAGCCTCGACTTCCCAAAACGTATTCAAGGTCCAGCAAGGCGCCGGACAGGCGTTCTTGTAGCAAAGGTTCTCTGCAAAGCCGGATGCGGCGTACATGCGCTAACAAGTCATCCGGAGATCTTATGATCCTGTAACTGAGACTGTGCCACAGCTCAAACAGATCAGCCTCACCACCCAGCAAGAGGCTTCCCGAGCCTATAGGAAATTTGATATCCAGTCGAAAACAGGCGTGCGCCCAGACTGTCTGCGAGTGCAGCATAGAATCGGTATCAGCGAGGCTCGAGGCGGAATACGTCGTGGCTTGAACCGCGAAGTACAGAATCTGTGTGAGTGCCTCTGTAGCGCTTTCCTAGCACTTCTTCAATGGCGCCCCAGACAACGCCAAGCGTGTAAGTGCATTTGCGATCAGTACCATCCTGCTCGCCCGCGGAACAGACCGTTTCACGTGTGTGGATGATGACAGCGTCTCCATCGACCTGGATGGAGTCCACGATACATAAACGTGTGCCTTCCTGCCCGATAATATCGTTGAGTCGCTCAGCGAAATTGTCTAGGTTGATTTCCGACCGGTTATTTATCTGCTGTATGACAGATTTACCACGGATACGCCCTGCGGAGGTCAGAGAAATGGCTGTTGCCTGAATGCCAAGTATGTCTTCCATACCCGTGATGATAGCCTTCAGGCAAACTACGCTGCTGAATTCTCCCAGTTCTGTTCGTTCGTAAGGCATTTTGTACCAGCTCTCATGGGTGTAACTGTGACTCGAACATCGATAACAAAACTATCTCGCCAAGCTCCCGTGCTCAAATTGCTCGTCACGAGACAGAAGCCAGAACGACCGACGTACCGCAAGCTACCGCATCGTTGACTCGTTGCCACTAGCTTCCCTCAATGCAGGTGCATAAGTCCACTAATGACTGCAGAGGCAGTGTCATTGATCGATAGTGCTGCGTCACCGCTTCGTATGGATTTCAGGAAATATAATTCGTTGATATCGCTGACACCGCTCAGTATACCCGAGTGTCTTATAAAAACAGCGAAGTAAGCCCGTGATGACACTTGTATAACAGAAAATACGGTGATTTGACCCCATCTACCGAGAACTTACCGCCAGTGAGGTTTCAGTCAGTCGTTTTTTTGCTGCATTCGGGAGGGAGTTCAGGCTGGGTTGAGATAAGACAAATTTTGCCAAAACATCTTCGGGGTTTGGTACTGGGTACCTACCGTCATGCTGAAGGGGTGGCCAGTGGGTTCAACAAAAAGAAGAAAGGCCCCAGCTACTACCCACCGTACTGCACCGTTGCTCAAACACGCAAATGCTGGCCGTTCATCATCGTAGCGGCAACGTTCACGATAGCAATGGCGCAAAGCTATTCATTGTATATGTGTGGAAAACGTCAAAAATGCCTGTCCCAGAGCGAAAATCGAGCTTCATATGGACGGGGGGTTTTTCAGTGAGCACATTATCGAGTGCCTGAACGATCTGAGTTTGGAATACAGCATCAGCGTCCCCTTCGAGCGTTATCCCACGACTATCAAGTGCCCTATCGAACAGCGTTGGCGCTGGCTACGTAAGGGGGCACAGTTCTTCGACAAGGACATAGCGCTTGATTCCTGGAGTATTGCACCCCATCGGTTCCTGTTCGTTCGTGACCGGCCAAGGAGCAGAGTAAGGGAGCAATACAGCTGCATCTATTCAAGCCACACGACGTCAACTACCGCTACAAGGTCATCATCACGAACAAGATAACGCAAGCTAAGCATGGAGTGGAATACCACGAGGGCCGTGGCTCGCAGGAAAGGCTGTTCGCCGAATTGAAAACAGAGGCGGCGATGAGTTACGTGCCGTGCAATAGCTGGAATGCTATTAAACTGTTTCTGTTGAGTAATGTCATGCGCACAACCTGACACGTGATTTACACAAGCGCTACCGCGAAAGAGACCGGAATGCGACAGTGAGCCACGAACGATTTATTGACAGCATATTGACAGGAGTGGTCTTCTCCCAGTGCCTGGGCGAGAAACAGTGATAGGGTCTGAGTCGGGGTATGAAGACGTGCACGATGTTCTGGCAACACCGATTCCAATTTGTCCAACATTCCTTCGTCGGTCAACACATTTTAAAACAGGTTAGCGTCAGAACGTTCACACATTTTACGGACCTGCCGTCGTTGCCCAGATCGGTTTCGTCCATCAAAGTCATTCATGGCTGGTTATCGATTGATATGAGTTGTGTGCAGGAACTCAAAGCGTCGTAGTCGAGCCAGCTCTTCTCTTTTATAACAGGCGTTTGATGATTACGTTAGTACCATTCCGGTATGGACCACTACAGCAGATAACATACGCACCGTACCGAGGAGTTTAATGCCTACCCAACGTCGCCGCTAACTTTTTATACATTGAGCAACTCTGTAAGATTCCCAGTCAGGCAGCATCCCTGCCCACACAGGTTAATCGCCAACGTAACCGATGAGGCACAGACCCGCTGAAATGACTGTCTTGAATCAACTTAGCTTGCGCAATAAACTGGTCCTCGGCTTCGCAGTACCCGCACTATTCATTTGCGCACTCAGCGTCGTCATTTACTACAGCCTGAACCGTATGGAAACTGCTTCAGACTGGGTAGATCATACCAACGAGGGGATCAAGCTTGGCGAGCAGATACGAAGTGCAATGGTCGATATGGAGTCAAGCTTTTTAGGATATCTCTTATCTGACGATGAGGCATTTCTCCAATCCTTTGATGCCGGAAAAGCAGAATTTGATGATCTTATCAGCCAAGCTAGAACGCATGTTTCCAACGACTCCACCCAGTTGGACAGGCTCGACGCCATAGAGGCGTTAAAAAGACAGTGGCAAACGGCACATATCAAACCCGCTAAGCTACTTCGGCTGCAAGTCAGTGCCTATGCAGACGTCGAAAAGCGATTCAAGATACTGTCGTCAAGAACGGTAGGGGATCGGATCATTGTTCAGTTCAAGACAGTCATTGCAGAGCTCAACCAGTTGCTGAATACATACGGCAACTCGGAAGCACTTACCATCACACAAGATCTCCTGTTCAGTATGGTTAGCCAGGAATCTGGACTACGTGGTTTTATATTGAGTGGCCGGGAGGCTTCATTGGAATCCTTTGAACAGGCTCGCCTCGCCTACCAAGACCAGGTTGATGCACTACGAGCACTTCTGGCAACAGATCCCAAGCCATACGCCACCGATGCAACCACGTTGGTCGCCAGACAGAACAGTCTGAATACAAAGTGGATCAATCAGGAAGCGCTACCCAAGATCGACGTTCAACGTGCAAAGAATCTTAGCTCGTATACGATTTCAGATATTGCGGAATTCATCAAGCGTGGCGATGGCAAACAACTCATGGACGAATTTCGGGATGTTATCACCGACTTCACCAATGCCGAGTTACAACTGATTTCAGTAAGACGGGCTGAATCGCAGCAAGTTGCCGATACAACGCGGTTTATAGCGCTGTTGGGGGCAGCACTGGCGGTACTGGCCAGTATGGGAATAGTTGTACTCATAACGCGCAATATAAGCCAACAACTGGGCACCGAGCCGGCCACGGTCATGCACATTGCCAAAACGATAGCGGGCGGTGATCTTAATCAGGATCTGCGCACCGATCAGCCATCGGTAGGTGTTTACGCAGCTATGCAGCAGATGCAAGAAAATCTGAAACATCGCGCAGACCAGGATAAGCAGTCGGCCGATGAGATGTCTCGCGTCAAGCAGGCACTCGATAGCTCATCAGCCGCGGTTATGGTGGTGGATCCGGACCAGGAAATTGTCTATCAGAATCGCGCCTCCCAAGCCTATTTCAAACAGCTTGAAACGACAGTAAGAAAGTGGGAACCTCAATTTAGTGCAACAGGTTTGACAGGGCACACTGTGGAATGGTTACAAAATGCGTTGCAAGTAGACTCAACGTCAGACTATGAAACGAAGGAACATGGTCAGAAGGACATCGTTCTGGAGTCAAAATATCTACGCCAGGTATTCAGCACGATCTACGACGTCAATAGTCAAAAACTGGGAACGGTAGTGGAGTGGTTCGATCGTACTGAACAGGTTACCGTGGAGAACGAAATTCAAACAATTGTTGGTAAGGCGCTGGTAGGTGATCTTAGCCAACGGTTGAATACCGATAATAAAGAAGGCTTCAATGCCATGCTAAGCGAACAGATGAATGCGTTGTTAACGGTGTGTGATGACGTCATTTCGGATACCGTGCGGGTGTTCAATGCGCTGTCTCGCTGCGACTTGACACAAACCATCGACAAGGAATATCAGGGTTCGTTTGAACAAGTCAAACAACATGCAAATCAGACTATTCACCAACTGACTGAGATCATTGGCAAAGTAAAGGCTGATACTGTCACTCTGGACACCGCCTCCAATCAACTGAGCACTATAAACGGGCTAGCTCATAGCACGGCGGAATCCTCAGCTCATCAAGCTGCGATGGTTGCAACTGCGGCAGACCGCATTCGTGCCAGTATTAATAGTGTCGCGTCAGCGGGTCACGAAATGAGTACATCGATTAAAGAAATAGCTCGCAATGCCTCCGAAGCCACTCGCATAGCCGGTAATGCCGTCACGTTGGCCGAAACTACAAACGCAACGGTTCGCAAGCTGAGCACATCGTCGGGGGATATTGGCAATGTGATAAAAGTGATCAATACGATCGCCGAACAAACCAATTTACTGGCATTGAATGCCACTATCGAAGCTGCCCGCGCGGGTGATGCAGGCAAAGGCTTTGCCGTAGTCGCCAACGAGGTCAAGGAGCTGGCAAAAGAGACAGCCAAAGCCACAGAAGAGATAGAGAAAAAAGTGGCTACAATACAAAGCGATAGTGAAAGCGCAGCCTCTGCTATCAGCAGTATCGATAAGATTATTCAGGAAATCAACGATATTCAACGGACCACATCTGGTGCGATGGAAGAGCAGTCAGGCGCTACTCAGGAGATTGTAAAGTCGGTAACAGATGCGGCGCAAGATAGTAACGATATAGCCGAGACTATTGCAATAGCGTTGCAGGGTGCGGAGTCGACGCTAAGCTCCAGCAACAGCGCACAGCGATCAACCGGAGAACTGTCAGGGCTGGCTAGTGGATTACGCGGCCTGGTAGACAAGTTCAAACTTGCCGCGTGAACTCAAGGGTATGCTAACCATTCACAAAGTTCCTCGATAACAGCTCGTTCTGCCAACCAGCAAACATCTACGTTTGATCTATCGACATTGAGCACCTGAGAGCTGACCATTCGGGCGGTACGATTTCGCGAGATCGTTGCCTATCAGGCATGGACCTGGTCCCAGCTCCACCCGTCGCGGGTGACAAACGATTTGAGCCGACACCGTCGATCTTTAACCTTCCTCATGTATTCAGCGAATTTTTCGGGGCTGCATACCGGGATAGTTGCCTGCACAAGCGGTTGCAGATCAGCCTGCGGCGGCGCGGTGTCAGCAGGTTTAATGTGAGCACTGTGCAGAACTGACAACATGCCCTCTATAGAGCGTCTCAGGGGTTCAATAGTCTGCGTTGACAGTCGATCGGCGGGTTTGACAGCGCCAGCCATTATTGACAGAGCTTCATCCAGAACAGCGATGCGCACTGGCAGGGCCGTATCACTTTCGGGACTGTGAAAATAGTGAAGAATCGGGTATGCCAGATAACGTTGCGCAACTTCATCCACAAGTGCCGGAAGCGAGACGAGATGGGGACTGAGTGACTCAAAATTCCCACGCGCCCAAGAGCGGATCACAACGTCACAAGGGGTATTTCCCAATCGCCGGCAGTAGGCAGCCAAGCTTCGCTGAGCAACCAGAGCAGATATCACAGGTACGATATATGTGATGGCCATCGTAAACAAAAACAATCCGTTAGCAGACATCACCACGGTTGCAATACGCCAACCGGTGCCATGCGGCTGAAAATCCCCCGTACCCAGAGTGGTTAGCGAAAATCCAGCAAAGTAGGCACGCTCCATAAACACTGCAGGCTGCATGGATGCCGAATTGACCACCGCGGTGCTGTCACTTGAAAATACAAGAGTCCAACCAAGCCAAGTGGACGTAGCCCACAATAACAGAGTGAACACGGCCAGAGAGGGACCTAACCACGCCAATTTACTGTGGGAGGCGTGGCGGCTGTGCATCTTTAATGTTATCCACCACACGCTGGCGTGTATTACGCCCGTGACAGGACCACCCCCAGTGACGGTCAGTGACGTACTGAGAAAATCATAAAGCGTGACAAGAATTATTCCTACGCCGATCACCCAGACAAGAATAGACAGAATTGAATCAGGTTCGAAGATCATGCTAGTCCGACACCACACCATTAAACCGGCGCCTGTTAGCGCGAACTCTCGACGCGAAAGGCTGGACAAGACGCTTTCCGGATCGGTTCGTCACTGAATGAATCGTTGAGGACCGACCAATTGAAAACATCGACGCTCCAAGGTCCATGTAAAACACCATCAGCTCCCGCCAGATCTGTTGCTGCAACTCCTGCCAGGCTGAAATTTTTCAGACACCCTCTGGTTTACTCCACGGTCAGCTTGCGCAGGATTCAAGCTCCACATCAGCGGCAGTATTGACAATCGTGAAGTGATCACGCTTGCAGAGTCCGCTACTTTGGGCGACCATGGCGCAAAGAATGGCTTGAACCAGTAGCGGTAAGAAGAACGAGTATGCATGCTTGTCTAGTCTTGAAATCAGAGCGTGCCACGGTAGTAGTCCACTCAGCAAATTGGGGAGAAACGGATTTCAGGTACTTTCCTCTCTGACTGCACGGTTTTTACGGTGCAGAGGTGTTTGCGAGAGTACAGAACAGGAGAGCCCGGACGAAAGTGTCGGCGCATATCGCACCACATGACTGTCTTTTACAATCGTCTCAGTAGTGATAGGTAAGCGGGCCGCCTGATACGAGCGCGATACCCGCTACAGAATTTTTGATTTGCGCTATGCGCCTACTACCATTCCACCATTGGGATGCAGCGTCTGACCGGTGAAGTACGCTCCGTCGTCGCACGCCAGAAACAAAAAGCTCGTCGCTACCTCCCAGGGTTGCCCTGCGCGTCCCATGAGGACACCAGTACCGAAATTTTCTACCCTCTCAGCAGGCATGGTACCTGGGATAAAGGGCGTCCAGATCGGCCCCGGCGCTACTGTATTAACCCGAATGCCCTTGCTGGCCAACTGTTTTGCCAACGATCGTGAAAATGCCAATGAGGCGCCACGTGTTGATGAGTAATCAACAAGGTCTGCCATGCCGGCAAATGCATTGACCGAACTGGTGTTGATTATCACAGCGCCCTCGTGCAAGTGATCGAGAGCAGCCTGAGTGACAAAAAAGTAGCTCATGACGTTGCTGTCAAAGGTTTTGCGCAACGTCTGTTCATCGATATCTCTCAAATCTGTTGCCAGAAATTGTTGAGCTGCGTTATTGATAACGATATCTAGCTGGCCAAAATGCTCCACAGTATTGTTGACTACATCCACACAATGTGTCTTCTGGCCGAGATCACCGGGCAGTAAAATCGCCTCAGAACCCTCGTCTTCTTCTACGATGCGCTTGGTCTCAACGGCATCATCGGTCTCATCTAGATACGCTATAGCAAGCTTAGCACCCTCTCTGGCGTAGAGTGCGCAGATTGCGCGACCGATACCACTATCGCCACCTGTAACCAGAGCCACTTTGCCGGAAAGCTTTCCTGCGCCCGGGTAGCGCGGCTTGTAATCCGGCGCCGGTGTCATCTTGTGTTCATGAGCCGGCATAGCGTCCTGAGACTGAGCAGGAATATGTGTACCGCTGTTCATAATTTTAGCCTTTTTAATAAAGTGAAGTTATCAGGGATTCGTTAATTCGTAGATTCGTAATTCGTTGATTCGTAGATTCGTAGATTCGGTAATTCGGTAATTCGGTAATTCGGTAATTCGGTAATTTGTTGATTCAATAGTTCAGTACTTCAGTAGTTCGGCAATTCATCAAATTGGCTGATCTGGCTAGATTAAATAAATAGCTAGTCAGTGAGTCACGATTAAAGACGGCAATGAATCAGAAAGTTCGCAGCCTGGGGCTTGATCCGAGACTTACTCTCAAGGCACTGAGATCAACGATACGATCTCCAGGAGTCAAGCAGTTGCATCTTGTCCATCCGTTGGCATAGGTTGCACCCTGACCGGACATCCTTTGTAGGCAGGTGTTTTTGATTCCACGTCGTGATGATTCAACGGAATCAGCGCATTGGTTTCAGGATAGTAAGCACCTACACACCCAAGCGGTAAATCGTATGCGACAACCTTGAAATTGATCACCCGACGTTCCGGCGAACGATCCGCCAAGCCCTCGAGCATGACCTTCTGATTCTCAACCAGTCCAGCGCGTTGCATGTCTTCAGGGTTCATCATGACGATCTCACGAGCCCCGTCAAGCCCGCGTAGCCTGTCAGAAAACCCGTAGATAGTTGTGTTGAACTGATCATTGGACCGCAGAGTGATCAGCGTGAAGTCACCAGTGGCCGGAATTTCTCTCAAAGCGCTCAGCGTTGTCGGTGTAGTGAACTCTGCCTTTCCGGACGTAGTCGCCCATTCACGCCTGCGCGCACTATTGCCACGGTAGAAGCCACCGGGTGTGAACATCCGATCGTTGAAATCAGCAAATTCTTCTGGATACGTGATGGCAATCTGTTCTCTCACTTTTGAATAATCGCCTACCCACTGATCCCAGGGTACACGGGCGTTCGGTGTCAGGGTTGCTTTCGCCATGCCCGCTACGATTGATAATTCAGAGCGGAGCATATCGCTGGCCGGTGTGCGTTTACCGATTGAGCCGTGTATATGGCTAAGGCTATCTTCCAGTGTCACAGCTTGAGTGCCAGACGCTTGTCGATCTTCTTCCGAACGAACCAGGCAAGGCAGAAGAACTGACTGACTGCCTACCAACAGGTGCGACCGATTCAGCTTCGTTGCTATTTGCACATTCAGCGTCAGCGACGACCAGGCCGCATCGGTATTAGCTTGATCAGGGATAGCTCGAGCAAAATTTCCACCCAGACTGATAAAAGCCTTTACGCGACCATCCAGTACTCCTTGCGCCGCTTCCACAGTAGTGAATCCAGTCTTGGTGGGCGGGGTGAAATCAAACTGTTCAGCCAGCTGTTTCAGAGGCACGAGTTCGGGTTTTTCCGAAATACCCACCGTCCGTTGGCCCTGAACATTGGAGTGACCTCGAACGGGCGAGATGCCTGCCCCCCGTTTACCAATGTTGCCACGTAGCAGCAGAAGATTGATCAGCATGGCGATGTTCTGAAACCCATGTACGTGTTGGGTTAGTCCCATCCCGTAGACACCGATAACGCGGCTTGAGCGTGCATACTGAGCAGCTACCGACTTGATATCAGAGCAGCTAATCCCACTGGTTTTCTCGATGGCATCCCATTGGGTATCTGCCATACAGGCGGCGAACCTGTCAAATCCATGGGTATGCTCACTGATGAATTCCTCATCCAGCACATTTCCCTGTATTGCATCCAGTTCCAGCACGTGCTTGCACAAACCCGTCAGAACTGCCAGATCACCTCCGGGCTTTACCTGCAGGTATCTATCAGAGATTGGAGTACCCTTGCCCGATAGCATCTGCAAGGGTTCCTGCGGATTAGCAAACTCTATCAGACCGCGTTCTCGAACCGGATTGAACGTAATGACCTTACAACCTCTGCGTGAGGCCTCTTGCAGAGGATGCAACATGCGAGGGCTATTAGTGCCTGTGTTCTGGCCGAAAAAAAACAGCATGTCACAGTGCTCGAAATCATCAAGAACACATGTCCCTACCGAACTACCTATGACTTTTTTCAACCCCACCGATGTAGTTTCATGGCACATGTTGGAGCTATCAGGCAGATTATTGTGTCCATACAGCCGCGCAAATAGTGCCCACACGTACGACGTCTCAAGGCTGGCCCTGCCGGAGGCGTAGAACACCACCGATTCGGGATCCAGCCGCTGCAACTGTTCACCAATCAGATCAAAGGCCTCATCCCAGCTGCAAGGAACGTAATGATCGGTGTTCGGCTCATATCGCATAGGATGGGTAAGCCGACCTACCATCTCTAGATCGTGGTCTGACCACTCAAGCAAGCTAGTGACAGAATGCTGAGCAAAAAACTCTGGCGTACATCGATCAGATGTCAGATCCCAGATGGTTGCCTTCGCACCGTTTTCGCAGAATTCGAATCGGCTAGGGTTAGCAGGCTTTGCCCAGGCACACGCCGTACACATGTCCCCCTCCGGCTGATTGAGTCGCAGTATAGTTTCAGCAACCAGTGGATCCGGCCTCTCCTTCTTCATCAAACGAAGCATGCCTTTGACAGAACCCCATCCACCTGTAGGCTCATCGTAGTGAGGGGTGTCAGGACGCTGTTCCTTACTGAAATCGTTGCTCATCTTAGTGCTCGCCTTGACCGGATACTCTTTCAGGGTGCGTCAGTACGTCGAAACGCCCGTTGCGCGCGTTACAGACCAGCGTAATGCCTGCGGCTGTAGCCGCTCTTGTAGCTAGTGCTGTTGCTGTTGAAACGGCGATGACAACTGAGGCTCCCAACGCAGCGCATTTCTGCACCATCTCTATGGATACTCGACTAGTGAGTACAACTGCTCCGCTATCAGTAGGTAGGTCGGTGCGCACCAAATGTCCGATGAGTTTATCCAGCGCATTGTGCCGACCGACATCTTCACGCACTGCCACGATGCCGTGACCAGGGATGAACCACGCCGCGCCATGAACGCCTCGCGTCTGGTCGTGTAGCGGCTGACTACACCTCAACGCCAGTTCAACACTCGGAATATCCACAGCCTTGAATGTAAATCCGGATTCAGGAACACTCTGTGGGACGCGTACAGCCTGTGCCACACTACGAATCCCACAGATACCACACGAGCTGGCGCCCAGCAATCGACGCTGACGATGTTGCAGTGCCAACTTGTCGCGATCATCAAGCTCCATCGAACATTCGACGCCAGCTGAGTACGGTATGACGTTAACCGTTGGCAGGCACGTGGCAATGCCCTCAGTGAAAGTAAAACCTGTCGCAAGATCGGTAAGGTTAGACGGCGTAGCCATAACCACTGCCAGTGTTTCTCCGTTGTACACCATGGCAACCGGTGTCTCTTCAGGCAATCCTCTGACAACCTCTGCGTGGTGCCCGGTATGTCGCACTACACCGTTGTGCATGCCGGCTGAACTGCGCAGGCTGAGGTTTGGGACAATCTGCGACGTCCTATCTAATACGTTAAATTGCGCACTCATTGGCTATCTATATCCTGTGTCGCTAACGTCAACCAGCTCGCGCAGGAGCACGTCAAAAAAGTTAAGCATACGTGCCTCATCAAAGAAAACACGATCTATAACCAGATCCCCAGCCGTTGTCAACTGATAAACTGCTGGGTGCTGTTTTACCTTTCCTAGTATGGCCTCGCGTGTTTTCTCTTCAACATCCCGTACGTGCAGGCAGCCACCCTCAAGACTCATTTGCAGAGAGTTGATCTTGAGTTGGGCACAGAGAACTCTATAACCTGTTACTCGAAACAGCCTTGACGCCTGTTCGGGCAGTTCTCCGTGGCACTGCACACTCAGCGTTTTTAATGCTTCAAGCGCTGGTATGTCGCGCACTCTGGACAAGCGTCTGTATAGATCAAGACGCTTGTTTGTGTCAGGCAAATACGACTCAGGTAAAACCGCAACCGAACCTGTGTCGATAATGGTTGAACGCAGGAACAGCTTACTGGCATCAAGTGTACGACCTTCTCGCAATGTACTGACAGCACGACCGAGCAGCTCGTTGTATAGCGCAAAGCCAACCGCTTCAATGTGACCTGTCTGCCCACCACCTAATAGTTCACCAGCACCTCGCAATTCCAAATCGTGCGCCGCCAAACCTTCCCCAGCACCCAGGCTCGGCAAATCACAAATTGCCTGCAGCCTTTGAGAGGCCAAGGCACCAAGCGGCTTATCGGCGGGTGTTGTCAACAACGCATAGGCGCGTGCGGTTGATCTGCCCACCCGCCCACGTATCTGATGCAACTGAGCCAGTCCGAGCCTGTCAGCTCGGTCTACGATAAGTGTATTAGCAGCCGGTATGTCGATACCGGACTCGATAATAGTTGATGTTACGAGTATATCGAAGTGCCCTGCTTTAAATTCTTGTATGACTGCCTGCAGATCGGCATCGCTCATTTTGCCATGTGCATAAGCGATACGGAACGTGGGCATGACCTGGCGAAGATAATCTGTAAACGACTCCATAGTCCGCACCCGATCGTGAAGGATGTAGACCTGTCCGCCACGCCCCACCTCACGCTCGCAGGCTGAGCGTACCTGTAAATCATTCCACGGTGCCATGACCGTTTCCACGGATTGCCGCCCGGGTGGCGGGGTTTTGATTATGGACAGATCACGAAAGCCAGCAATAGCCAGACCCATTGTTCTAGGAATCGGAGTAGCACTAAGCGACAGGGACCCTGTGGTACGTCTCAAACGACTTAGCTTTCTCTTGTGTCTGACACCAAATCGATGTTCCTCATCAACGATAGCCAGCCCAAGGTCAGCAAAATCGACTCGCTTTGACAGAAGCCGTTGAGTTCCGATAACGATATCAATCTGACCCTCTGCGAGAGCTTCAACGATAGATCGTTGCTCAACCTGGCTGGATGCTCGCGACAATAATTCAATGTGAAAGGGTTGATCTTTGAATCGTTCAATGAAACTGAGATAGTGCTGATGTGCTAACAACGTCGTTGGTGCAAGAATGGCCACCTGTCTACCCGTTTCTGCGGCAACAAACGCTGCGCGCATGGCTATTTCAGTCTTCCCAAAACCTACGTCACCACACACAACCCGATCCATCGGTTGAGAGGACCACAGATCTGACAAGACCTCCTGCATTGTCCGTTGCTGATCGGCCGTAAGTTTGTGTGCAAAGTCACTGCAAAAATCCACATAGCGCGCGATGTCAGGTCTGAAAGCTATACCAGTACGCGCCTGTCTGTCACGAAACGCCTCATCAAGACCAAAGGCGGTTTCGCATATCCCTTTCAATGCCCTACGTCGAATCTTTAACCAGGCACCAGAGCCCAGTGCATGCAGCGTTGGCACCTTGTCACCTGAAAAACTGACTCGACTGAGCAAATGCATGGATGCAACCGGCACATAGAGTTTTTCATCGTCGCGATAGGTCAATGTAAGAAACTCATTGTCCACTGCACCTGTGTTCAGACGTGTCAAGCCTGCATACAGACCAACACCCTGTTCCAGATGTACCAGTGGAGTTCCGGGGTGCAACTCAGATAGATTCTCAATAGAGGCATCTTGAGCTATCAAGGTGTCCAGAATGGATCGATCTGATTCCGGCTCAGCGATTACAGCTGATACTGCGTCCTCCAGGTTCTGTGCGCTTCGGTCTCTGGATGAGTGAGTCAGGTTTACGGTTGTCTCGATATTCAAAGTTCGAAGTTACCCTCTAGCGCCCTGGCTTTCTCGCTGGCAGCAATTCCAGCGACTACTTTCACTATCATTTCAATGCTCACAGAAAACGTCTACGCAAATGTGCTTACCAATATCATCGGCAGAACGTCAGAGGTACAGCGTCCATATCTTTTTAACATTCATTAGACTGACTCATGGAAGCTTGGCCAACGTCTGAGAATAGTTCAGCACCACCGCCATGGCTATACGACGCTTGCGCTGTTGCGTAACCATGGTGTTGTAGGAGAAATGTTCAATAACCAGACCTATCGAGTATGCCTATCAAAAGCCTGCGAAAAAGCAGTATGAAATTTTGACTACGTCCACTCGCCGAAATCATCGTACAAATTTTTAGACAGTGAGAACATGGAGCATGTGTTTACCCTAGTGATGCATAAAATTTCGGCCCTAGGCGGCCCCACCCAGAACCGCTTCGCTGCTTCTATAGCAGCATCTAAGTACCGGAGGCGGCCCCCGCTGTACTCATTTTTTCTGGATCTCTCGGGTTTATTATCGCCACCCGCGTCAATCAAGCTAAGTCGAGCTATCCCCAACTGTTTCCATCCAATCAGTATCCAACTTTGCAAATCGATCTACAAATGCCACGTCAGTGGCACTTTTATCGACATCACACAGCGTAATTTGCACCCCTGAGCGTTCGATTACCCCTTCTCGCTCCAGCGTAGACAATGCGTTACTGACGGATACGTTGGTCAAAGCCAAGTAGTCTCCTAACAAGTGTTGATTCATGGGTAAACGGAACGAGACAGCCTCGGCGCCCATGGTGACTCTCTGACGGTGCAGTAAATGTAACAAAGTGTGCAGCACACGATCCTTAGCGTACAGCTTGGCAATACACCGTAGTCTGTCTATCAGTATCACCTGATCCCGAGTCGCTAGAGCCATGAGCAACGCAAACAGACGTGGCTCGCGTTCAGTCAGCTTACCCAACGCAGGTTTCCGAATGGCACAAACTGAGCTGTCAACTGTGGCGGTGACAGACATTGTTGTATGTGAAAAGCCCAGATCATGAAAACCTATGCAGTCCCCAGCATGGTGTATAGCCGTGACCAATCGTGTTGCCCTGAGCGTACCAGTTGTGCTGTATAGCTGCCCAGAGCTGACGATGTAAACGAATTGTAGACTCTCACCTTCACTGATTACCTCTTTGCCTTTGGCGAAATATCGCTGGTCATCCTCCAGTGCCGTAATCGTATCTCGTTCCGACTCAGTAAGTTCCACGTAGTGCGAAAGCACCTTGACGAAACAGCTGTCACCTTCCTGCTTACCCATAGACTGTGCACCGTATCATCACTGTGTGAATTGGCCGTATCGACCACAGAATAATTAAGTATATTGCTTCATTTACCAGGTGTTTCACGACGTTGTCATCGAAAAGAGACTGTAAATGTAAGTGGTTAACAACTGCTGAGCCTCATCAGCTGAGTAACCGTCAAAGTCAACGTGTGCGGTGTAAGGCGAGTCATCTGTCATCACCACTGTCATACGCCTTTCCCCATCGTGCAGAACAATGGTCTTGTCCTCCACTTCATGGTGCAAGTGTCCGAAAGCGCTCAACATTACCGAGGCTAACTCAAACGTAGTTGCAGGGAGCTGTAACTTGGCTGTTTGCTTTTCCATGCCTGCAAGGTACCAGAAACGAACCGTGACACGGCATTGATGCAGCTTTTAGTATCAAGAATGTTGCGATGGTTAATCTGCTTTAATAGTGAAATCACAGTTACGTAAAAATTGCAAGCTCGGCCACCATTCGTTAACGGTAACCAATACTGAGCCATGCTCAAGCACAACTCAATTAGCCTCTATACCATCGCTCTGCCGATTATTTTCGCTGTGTCTCTTTGCCTGCTGACGCCCTTATTGCTGGTGTCGCTCAATGCAACTGTTTTTGTCTTATGGACATTGCTGCAACTCTACAGTTTTAAGCAAAAACGGCGTTATGAGCTATCGGCTAACAGAATGAGTGTTGAAGACAATGCGATTAGTGGCGCCGCCGGTTCAGTAGTATCCATCCACATAGCCATCCACAACGAGCCACCAGACATAGTCATAAAAACGCTAGATGCTATACGCGCGCTGCACACTGCAGACTTCGAAGTTATCGTACTAGATAACAATACAGCTAACCCAGATCTATGGCAGCCAGTACAAGTACACTGTGAAAGGCTCGGTTCACCCTTTCAGTTTTATCATCGGATGGATGTGGTTGGAGCTAAAGCGGGGGCGTTACAGATATGTCTTGATTTGACGCGTGCCGATGTAACTCACGTTGCGGTAATAGACGCAGACTACCAGGTGACACCTGACTTCCTCGCCTGCGCACTTGATCGACTGAAACAGACGGGGGCACATTACGTTCAATGCCCACAAAGCTATCGTTCTGTCAGCCCTCGTCAATGGGTTATCAGTAACGAACTGGGCGACTACTTTGACCGTCACGCGCAAGCAGCTGAACAGGACCAGGCCATGTTGCTAACAGGCACTCTGTCGCTAATATGTGTCAACGCATTGCGTACTGTTGGCGGCTGGCCCATGCAGACGATTACTGAAGATGCCGAGCTTGCAATAACCTTACAAATGCATGGGTTCAGGGGCTCCTACCTGCCTCGTTGCTGCGGCCGTGGACTGTTACCACCCAATCTGGTGGAGCTCAAGGGGCAGCGACACCGCTGGATAGTTGGCAACCTCCACACGCTGATTCGCCAGATTGCATGCTGGCGCCCCTACTCTAAAGGCACCGTTCGCGTGGCCCACTGGTCGCAACTGACCGCGTGGTGCAGTTTTATTACAGTTCCCGTGATCTTAATGGTACTAGGCTCTTTACTACCACACACAGGCTTGGCAAGCGCAGCAGTGTGGAGCACTGTCTCAACTATAGGTGCGGTAACGGTGTTGGGACAACTTGCCATAACCGCAGGCTTAACTCGTGTTTCACCTGGTTTTTTCAGGGTCCGTTGGACCTTGGCTCTGTCGAGCGGTTGGGCTACGGTAATAGCGCTCGGTTTGCAACGCACAACCTTTCGATGCACGCAAAGATTTGCTACCGACTCGTCACCTCTATCCGGTACACGGATCACTCTGTATCTTGTGCTGTGCATCGCAGTGGCAGGCGCCATGTATTCAGGCTGGCTGCTCGTTGTAATTGCCTTGTCGGTGATAGTCATCACGCTCGCCGCCGAAGCAAGACTGGACAGTATTCTCACCGATAGCACGTTACCCAATACGTCATTTAAAAAGTCCCAGGAGAAGAAGGAATATGTCTAATACTGTGAATGTCGTTATCCCGACCTACAATCGAGAGACGAAAATCGGCGACGCGATTGAAGCCGCGTTGAATCAGGATCATCCAGAACTTTTCATCACTATTGTTGACGACGGTTCGCTTGATCAGACAAGTGCAGTTGTTGCTCCTTATCTGAGCGACCCACACGTGCGCTACGTATCTCTAGAAAGGAACGTTGGCACAGCTCAGGCAAAAAATGTGGCCATTGCCTTAAATGACTGCAAGTTCATGTCGTTTCATGACAGCGACGATATCCCTCACCCCAGCAAGATATCGGCACAGGTCGCAAACGCGAATCGGGGCCCGATAGAGGCACACCCGATCCTGAACTGGTCATTAATCGGTGCCGAACCGCACCAGAAACTGGATGTAGATCTGGTAGTACACGAGCATACGCTGGTGTGCGCTGACGGCCAAAGACACCACATGAGACGCGCATTGAGCCTTGTCGATGACGTATTTCCAAATTTGCAGTTGGCTGCTGGCGTTCCCGGTGACTGGATCCTTATCAATTGTGGTTTGTTTCGCTCCTCGGTCTTTGCGAGCATGGGTGGGTTCAAGAATTGTATAGAGGAGGATCGTGAGATTCGCAATCGTCTTATTTTCGACGGTCGATTAATCTGGCTGATACCTGAAATTCTGCTAACAAAGTACGAATGCGAGGATTCATTAACCGTTCAGAATTCCACAAACTATGACAGCAATCTGCGCTCGCAAGACAGATCCTCTATCTGGAAAAGCTCTGAGGCGTTCAGACAAGGCAAAGAGACACAACCAGAAATCATGGATCTGTCTGCGGTTCGGTTTCGCTACCTTAGCGCGGGGCTAACGTTATCTGATGCATTGATGAGTGATGAATCCCACACCAGACTCAACAGATCTATACGCCAGGCGCGTACGCAAACGGACGCGGTACAATGCACCGCGTAAAAGTTGTAGACGCTTTTTGTCCACGACCTTATGATGAGAGAAGCCTGTATTCCGCACCGATGGGCGGAACAGAATCGGCAATCGTCCTACTATCGGAGTCACTTGCGCGTCATTCGCGCGTAGAGGTCGTTCAACATTGCCGCTTGCACTCACACACAAGTGCAAACGGCGTAGTGTATCGAGGTTCTGACACATGGCGCGTAGAGTCTTCCAGCCCTGATCACGACACCGTTATTGTGATCAACTCCCCCAAGCTGATGGGATTGTGGCGACGTAACAATCCAGGTTGTCAAATATTACTCTGGCGCCACAATTTTCTGGGAAACCGTCACAAGGATGTTTTCCAGCTTCTGGATCATTATGACGCGACGATGATCTGCGTATCACGTTTCCATCAATTAGACTGTTACCGCTCTCAGCGATCCAATGTAACCGCTTCCCGGGCAATAGTCATACCAAACCCAGTGCAGGTATTCGCTAACCCCTACGTACAGCGGAATAGAAATACGCTCTTGTTCTGTAGCTCGCCTCATAAAGGACTGGATGAGGTGGTTGAACGTTTCTGTAAGGTACGGCTGACACTGCCGATGTTGCAGCTCCGGATCTGTAATCCGGGGTATCTAGACGACTCCATCATCAACGAAGCCGGAATAAAGGTGCTGGGTGCGCTAACCCGCCCGCAACTTCATGCAGAAATGTCGGCTGCGCTATGCATATTTTACCCTCAGACGACATTCAGAGAGACGTTTGGCCTTGTAGGTGCTGAGGCTAACGCCTTGGGCATCCCTGTGCTGGCGCCTACGGGCCTCGGCGCGCTATCTGAAACCTTATGCGGGACAGAGCAGCTGTTGGACAGTGTGGCCATACCCCAACTTGTTCGAAGACTCAAAGAGTGGCGCACTGTGCCTACGCCATCGGTAACAGCTCAAACAAGATTCACTCCTGAGGAGGTATGCAAAACCTGGTGGACCTTGATACAGGCAGGTCGACAACACTCACCACTGCAATCGAAAGCGGTTGCCAGTTCCCAGACAACGTCGGCTATTGGTCTCACGTAATTTACTTGCGGGGTGATCGACGTTAAACATCATCGCCACGACCGTAGCACGTCCACCATCTAAATCCGTGTTGATCGAGCGAGACTGCGAGGGGGAACGGTGAACTTCGAGACATGCCCGCGACTCTTCGATGGTTGGTTCTGAGCAATCGCATCAGCCTCTAGAAACTCGGTGCTGTCTCAGCCCATATTGGCTGGGAATTGCTCAATCACCATTTTCAACACCTTCCTATCAGGGCTGTAGGATCTCAAACCACTGAGGCGGCGGGATAGGTCTAAGCATAACTCAAAACAAAGCCATCCCGACGATGATCGGTACCCAATAAACTAACCGATAGTGACTGGCCTGCCGAATAAACGACAGGCCAAGTCAGCACATGTCAGAAAAACTAGTTGCCGATCACCGTCAACTCAAGAGTGTCGTCACTAGCAAGCGTAACTTCGTTGTCGTAATCGTAATCGGGCATGGCTTCTATTTGCTCTTCGCTCAAGCCGCGCAATAGAATCTGATTACCATTGATTACAAGATCGGCTACCGGAAACGCTACTTCTTTATCGTTTAATCCGAAGAACCAGCCACCATGTTCAATGACGACGTAGGTATCGTTACCGTTGTTGACCACGCGGTCAACCACACCAAGCTCTTCATCTCTGGCATTTACAACGTCCATACCTTCGATTTCCGCAATACTCATGGTGCTTGCACCGCCTTCCAGCTTCCGGTTGTTATCAGGTGCAAACGCCTCTGTAGGATTCCAAGGGTTGTCTGCAGAACGGGCAGCAGCCATGACGCCCTGGGTAGAACCAGCCTGTTCGTCCAATGCCTGCTTGATGACGATCTTGGGATCACCACTTTGGACGACATCTATGGTGGGTTCACCATCTGTCTCCATAATCACCTCCGGCTCCGCTGCAACATATTCTACGTTTGGCTCGACGCCCTCGTAACTTATGTTGGCAGAACTCTCCGGCTCAACGTAAGTAATATTCGCGTTACTTTCGTTAATAGCAGAACCGCTTGCCGTCACAGTCATGATACCGGCATCGTCCATCCTCTCAAAGGAGCCGAGCGATGATCGATCCACTGCCGCAGCCTCAGTAGTGAGATCAACGTTGAGCTGCGGCTCTCCCTGCCTGACTGTGACGCGAGGCTCGGGGATATTCACACTAACCTGCGGCTGTGCGTTGGCTACGTCAACGCTTGGATCTGGCATAGTAACGACGATCTCAGGAGCTGGCTGTTCTACAGTAATGGTGGGCTGGGTCATGCGGACAGTAATAATAGGTTGTGCCTGGCGCACTTGAATTGTGGGTTGACCTTGCGCAACCGTCACTGTGGGCGCTTGTGTAGTTACCGACACATCGGCCTGACCTTGTTCAATGGACACTTCAGGGTCCGGTAACGTGACATCAACCTGCCCCTCAATTGTCGCCTGTTGCTCCACCTGTACTGTGGTATTTAATGACTGTACATCGTCGCTATCGTCAGCCAAGCCACCGCGTGAGGCAATTCGTCCAAGCGTTATACGACAATCTACTTGCTTATTGGCCGCGACAACTGATCGCACATCCTTGAACTCCTCGCGCAAGATATCGCCTGCGCTTCTAACCATGGCGTCCAATCTTACACAGTCATCTTCCTGAGCAAATACTGGTGAGCCCAGTAACAATCCCGCTCCGCAAAGAACGGACAATGGCGCATAGACAGCGCGCTGCTTTTTCAGGGTTCTCATAAATTTACACCTTTGTAGTAGTACTATTTGCAAAACTTTCCCAGCGACTAAAAATCAGTCACCAGGGCGTGTAACGGAACGGATACGGTAAACGCGATACAGAACAATTTCAGGTCGTTTGAAAATATTCCCTGTAAAACAGATTGGTTTCTTAAAGCACTTTAATGAACTCGTGAGTGGAGAGTTCGACTAAGCGGCATTGCCAAGATTGTCAGCTCTGTCGGGATCCTGGTTTTCGATAATGAATTTCGCCAAGTTACACGTTTGGGCGTTATCCACAATAAAATACGGCAGGC